>Ga0181390_1000074_pt1 | contig 35129 bp, 27 predicted proteins | sample 13SPOviralmetaG_FD_130085 | JGI IMG/M metagenome (GOLD analysis project Ga0181390, IMG submission 130085) | Marine viral communities from the oligotrophic San Pedro Time Series (SPOT) site, San Pedro Channel, CA, USA - 13 SPOT_SRF_2010-07-21 | ecosystem: Environmental > Aquatic > Marine > Strait...
GTTGTAGGATTTCCAGATGTATTAACATTAGTCCCGTTATTAGCAGCATCTGTGTCACTTATTGGCTCTTGATACATATTAGCTTGATACATATCTTGATCAGCTCCATAATAACTAGCCTCTGTATCATAATAAGTAAAATCTCCCAGTTGCTTAAAATCTTTAGCAAATCTCATTTTTTCAATCCCTGGACCTGTAACTGACTCAAGCATTTCTGGTGTAACAGGTTTGCTTCTATCTCTATTTACAAATCTATCTAACCTCTCTGAATCAGATTCTATTGTAGGTAGTATATTTAAATTTGTTTTATCTTGTCTAGCAGCATCTAAAACAGGTTTATTTTTTGCAGAGTAATCGTCAAGCATTGCTTGTTTCATTTCAACAGAATTCATCATTTCTATATAATCTTTAGAAGAAGTTGGAAAACTGCTGCCCATATCTCGCATTATTCTAAACTGATCCTTTTTAGAAAGATTTTTAAAATCTCCCTCTTGAGCGTATCCGGCTACTTTAGAGCTTCTACCCGCTGCTTTATCTTGAGCAGCTGCAAGCGCATCTATCTGTTCTTGATTTCCGCCTTGTTGTAATATTTGTTTATGTGCATCTGCAAACGAATGCCCGCCATATCTTTTAGACCCATCTGTATTTACATAATCAGAAAAGTAATAAGGCATTTGCATACCTCCATGCTTTGCACTTGATACGCCGTCTTTAGTTTCTCCATGTTCTACTTCAGAGCCATCATCAATGATGCCACTTTCGCTATGTCTATTACCTTTAAACTCAACAGCATCTGACCCAGGTATAGGTATCATGCGTCCACCTTCAAGTTTCATACCTCCCTGCTTGTAGCCTTTACCATATTCAAATTTAGCATCTTCGTTTGCATAATCAGTTCCCCATTTAGGAATAATAGGAGATACAATCTTTCGCATTAAATTTCTAAATCCACTCTCAGTATTACCACGTTTTTCAAAACGTTTAACATCTCTATCATACTTTCTTAAAAACTTTTTTTCTTTACCTGCTTCTGTTGCGCCTACTAATTTTTGTTGAAAGTCTCTTCTTTTATCTTGCTCTCGCATCATCAGTTTGTCATTTAAGTAAGTAGCATGCTCTTCAGAGCGATACTTTATGCGGTCTGACGGTTGGTCTGCAAACATTGCGCCTCTTTGATCTAAAGGATTTATACCTAATCTTTGCTCTCTAGGCAATATATTTTCTTTAGTACCTATCATAGTAGTCGTTTGATTTTGTGTATCTTGACCATGCGGATTATCTTCAAAAGTTCCCTTACTGTGAAATTTAGTTCCACCATACAGCCCTACGTTATATCCAGGATTTGCTAAAGTATTATACTCATCTTGTGTTACTTCAACGTTTTCAAACTTAGATCCTAAATATCCAGAGTTGCCTCCATAAAATGCTTGATCTCTACCTACACCACCTAATTTATATTTCATACCGCCTTGCTTAGCTTTTAAAGCGTAGTTGCCTTCTCCAGTATCTATAGTGTTACCCATATCAGCGCTAGTATTTCCTACAGTTTTCATCTCTTCTTTTGTAAGCTCTCTTTGCTGCGCAGTTAGCTCATCTCCTTTAAGAGTACTTTGAAGTCTATCTTCTTTTCTAGCTTTACCTCTTCCTAAAACATTTTTTACCATATCTAATGCTGCTGTTGGATCTCCCATCAAAAGTCTACCTGCATCAGCACCTATTTCTGCTCCTGAATAAAACATATCACTACCATCATCTACCATTGATGACACAGCGCCTCCTACTAAAGAAGCTCCTATTCCGCTAGCACCTCCTGCAACATCTCCTCCTGCAACATCGCCTGCACCCACATCATCACTAAAAGATTCAGTTGGAGTACCATATTTTGTCATTCCTTGATCTTTGTCTGCTCCCATGTTTCCAAAAGGAGTTTCTATATATTGAGTGTCTGAATCAAAACTACTGTCTCCAGTTAATGTACGGCCCATCCAATCTTTACTTAGAAAGCCTCCAGGTTGGTATTTACGTATTCTTGAATATAAACTAGGTGCTATTTTTTTATTTTTTTTCATATTATCTTATGTATTTGCGCATTCCGGCATTGAGGGAATACAAATTTACAAAATTTTGATTTAAATTATTGGATGTTAGGCGAATACCTATATAAGTATCAGCAAATTTCTTTTGCAAGTGCCACGGTTTTCTAGTGTCAATATACAAATCATGTGTGTTTATTCCGTAAGAACCATTTTGTTGCCAAGTAGCCTCAAACATATCGTGAACATCTTGATTACCTACCCAATCTACTGATCCCTGTGCCATATCTGGGTTTTCAAGCTGAAGTATGCTACCACTTTGTGTTGCTTCAAATCCAGAAGTTAACACTCCAGCAGGAGCATAATCCATAGATTCAATGTTTTCAGAACCATCAGAAAAAGTTGTAAGATATAAACTAGACATATCTCTAAACTTATTAATTTGCCATTTATGTGCTACCTTTCTAACATTTCTTAGATATACAAGTTCGACATCTCCTGAATGCTGAGTGCTGTTATATATAAAAAATGATGTAAATCCATCTTTATCTAATCTTTTATATCTAACATCTCTAAAATCTCCTTGTTTTGATCTATCAAAAACTTCTGATTCATATGAAATGTTTGAAAATACTTTTGATATATCTCTTTGCTTTTGACTATTAATAATTCCTTCTACCTCAAAAGGGTTTGTATATGCCTGTAGCATCTCTATTTCATCAACAGGGCTATGCAAAGTAATGTTAGGCTCAGGTAGAGAAGCATAAAAACATCCAGGACGATAAACAGAGTTATGTCCCCAAAGCTTCCAAGAGTGTACGTTAGGCGTAGAATATATACTACCCCAAGTAGCTGTTAACATAAAATGACCTGCGTCGTCAGCATCGTGCGTTCCTATTGCCTCAACAGAAGAGTAATCATGACTTGTTTTTTCCCAAAAAGGAATTGGCAACTCTTCCCAATTAAAGAAACTACAAAGACCTGATAGGTTACCTGCGCCACTTTTATAAGTATACAAATGCGGTAAGTAATCATGAAAAGATCCCCAAGTTTTAGATTCAGGATAATAAGAAAGCGTCCATCCTACTCTTGTCCACAATTGTACAGGATGATTAGGATCAGTTGTTCTAGAAGGTTGTTCTACAGATTCGTCTTTAATACTAACTAATCTTACACCTACTTGAACTGGAACTTCAATTTTTACACACGGAATTTCTTCAGTTTCTTTTTCTTCTTTTACTACAATATTTGTAGTGTCTATTATTCCGTCTGGAGTGTACAGTTTGTAATTATACAAAGCTTTAGTAAAAGACGAAATATTATCTAAACTTCCATTAAATCCTCCGTCAGCTACAAATTTTAAATTTAAATCTCTACTTGACCAAGCCTTTTCTATATTATAAGTTCCGTTACTGCTAATGTTTGTCATCTCTACATCTCCATAATAAACTGTAAGGTCTCCAGTTGTAGCTCCTGAAACTGTAAATTTTGTAACAATTTTTTTATCAAAAACTTCATTTAAAGATTGCTGCAAAGAACTTTTACTTGAACCAGTATGTGTTATTTTTTTATCTCTTATTTCCCATCCTGCGTCATATTCCCAAGCATCAAACACAGAGTCTTTTATAGAAACAGATTTTACAAACAAAGTTCCTTCTCGTGCAGCAATACCACCAAAAATAGAAAGCTTGTATTTAGTTTGATTTCCTGTCATAAAAGACACAGTAGTTGTAGTGTACGCACTTTGATTTGTAGTAGTATGAAATATGTTACTATTTCCTAAAACATTAGGCATACTTACTCTAACACCTTTAGATCCTTTCCACGTTATTTTAAATTGGTATTGAGTGTGCGCCTCAAGCTGTGCCATTATATAAAAATGAGGATCATCTACACCATAATCCATTTGAAACTCTCCAGAAGAAAGAGACCTAGGGGCAGCATCTTGTGCTATTTCAAAATGAAAATCTGCAGTTGTAGGTTGACTGCTGCTAAAATCTGTAGCATCTGAAAAATCAGTTATAGGTAAAAATTGATTACCATAAGAAAAGTCTCCATTTTCAACTCTTTCTATAGCAGGATATACTTTTAGTTCAAACTTTTTACTAGTTGGATTATATATAATTCTACCTTGTAGGTTTGAGCGGTCACTAGACCTACCTGCATACGGTTCAAAAAATTCTTTACCTTCTACTGTAGGTAAAAGCCCTCTTTTAGTTAAAAGAATTCTATCATTTTTTTCATCCCATCCACTTACAAATCCTGTGCCTATAATAGGGCTATCTGGTAATCTATAGTTCCATTTTTCATCATCAATGTTTTGCTTAAACCAAGATTCCATCCCATTCTTGCTTATTTCAACAAGTTTTTGTGATGCCATAAATACTTTTCCATTTCTTTTATCTACAAAGAAATAACCATGCTTAGTAATTAATGTGCAAAATTGAGAACTAGTTCCTCCGTATCCTTCTTCTGTTTGTAACAGCTCGTCAGGATCTTGTGCAAATATATCTCCAGATCCAATAAAAGCTTCTGCTCCGTCTTTTAATGCCATTGTTTGCTTACCCTTAGTTAGTAACAAACTGTCTTCCATATGAATATATAGAAGATTATTGAATGTAGCTAAGTTCCATAAAGCGCCTCTGTTTTTAGGCATGTCTTTATAGTCATTTGCTAGAAACACTCTAAAGTTATCTATAAGACTTCCAGGGTCTGACTTTGCAGATCTTTGAACTCTAGTGCTAAATGATGTAGGCGCAGATATTAAATTTGGCAAAGCAAACGCAGGCCTTGTATCATTTACTCTAGAATAATCTATATTGTATTTTATACTAGGCTGTGCTGTTAAATCATTATAAGTAGAAGGATCATACCCTTTACCATCTCTATCTTGTATAGCTACTTCTTTAAAAGAAGAGCCAGGAACATACACAGTATCTTTTCCTTCTTCGTGTCTAAAATTTATATTATCTGTAGTTTCAATAATAGATAAAATTGCAGAAATTCTAGACCTAGGATCCATAGTACTTATACGAGGATCAAGAGTTTGCCTAAATCCATATCTACACAAAAATGTATCTCCTCCAAATATACCATGTTTAAAATTCCCAACAGTACCATGTATGTTTGGGTGGTACTGTCCGTTTGGAGCTTCATTAGTCTCGTTAAAATACACACCAGCTTCACTAGGGTTTGTTTGAACACTTGCAGTATCGTATCCACCAACATATCCAAGAACATCAGACACTTCATACTCAACTTCATCATTAATTATAAAGTTAGCTATGTCCCTTCCAACTATTTGGAATCCTGTCCAAACTAAATTTTGACTGTCTATAGTACTATACACATCTGTTTTAAATGCTTCTAAATTAACAGTATGAACTTTAGTTGTTATATTATTTAAAAACACACTTGAATAGTCAGTTTTATTTGTTTTTATACCACCATACGTATCATTATTAAGCCCAGAAATACTTTTAGTAAAACCTAAAGCCATATGAGTTTCTCCGCCTCTGTTGTATAACCTATATCCAAACCCTGCAGCTGTAGCAGTTAAGACTTTATTTCCTTCTACAAATGTTTTGCATCTTTCTTTTATTACATAATTTGTAAGACTTGTTAAATTTGTAGTTTGACCAGAAATAAAAAAGTTAGATCTTATTAACTCAAAATTACAAGCGCTATCTACGTCTAGCTCGTGGCTAACTCCAGGTCCTAAAAACACCTTGTGAGTAACTGTATTTTGAATTGATATATGAGTTGCAGGCGCTATAGAGTTTTGAGTTCTTAGCAATTCAAAATTATAAAAAGCCATTATTGGAGATGCACTATCTTTTGGCTCGTCAATATCTAAAGGAGTTTTTACCCAAAAATCTTGACTACTACTAACACCTTCTCCAGGATCGTTAGGACATCCGCCAAGTCTTCCAGTTTGTTTATTGTAAGGAGTTATAGGGCCTTGCCCTAAAATTCTTTTATTTTTATGATCACGCTTAGCATGATAAATTCTAAATCCCTGCACTTTATCTGCAATCTCTCCTGGTATTTGAATGTCAGAAAGATCAAATCCTAAAATTTGAACTGTGTCACTAACTGTTCCTCCGCTTGCAACTGTCACACAATTGCCTGGTAAATTGTTTCCTTTTAATGTTGCAGTCCCTCCTTCAAATCCTATACCTAAAGCATTACCAACATTTGAGTCGTTAGGCCAATCAGCACTACTAAGTAAATCACTAAACAAACCACTAATAAGACCTCCTATTAATGGGATTCCTAAATCTAACATTAATTGTTCATGGCTTACTAAGATCCAATCGCTATCTTCTTGTACAGATACTACAACTCCAGTGTATTCTCCAGACCCCATACTATCTTCCATTGCCCACTCTATATTGTATTCCTCTCCTACTTGTACAGTAGTAGGATAATACTCAGCATGATAGGCTGTCATATGATTCATGCTATCTGTATTTATCACATTACCATGCTCATCTAACCAAGTTAAACCTAAGGAGTTTATATCATCATCTGTAATTGCTATATCATCTAAGGTTATAGTAATATTTGGAGATTCTGGAGTTGCTGTTGACATTCCGCTAACAAAAGTATGTTTAACAGCTGCAAACTCAGGATGAGAGTTTTTAGGAAAATGATGATGCCTAACTCTTGCAGGCTTTCCATTTTCAGCTTTATATACGGGATTTGAAAACGCTTCTGTACTAGGGTAGTACTCGTTTTCATTTTCCCAAAAATTCATATTATTTGCGCCTGCCTCTTGACTGTAGGATTTAACATGAAAGTTTTTTACATTACCTAAAGTTGATATTTCAGCAGAGTCTGTGCCTTGAAAATCACTATCACCAGACTCAACATCTTCTTTTTCATCTAATATAGCTTCTCTCCCTGGAATATGATAAGCATACGACATGCTACCATCGTTAAGTATAAACGCAATATAAAAAGCATACACTTCTCCTCGCATGTATCCTTTCATTTTATAGCAATTCCAAGGATCTCTATACCCATTAGCTTTGCTTGCATTTAAAGGCTCTACTTCTATAAAACCGTTTTCAATATTATCTGTAATTAAAGAGTAAGGATCAAAAGCAGTAATAGTACGAACTGTAGGAGTTAACTTAATATTTCCTGCATAAGGCTGAAAACCTATATCTTTTGTTCCTGTTAGATTTCCTAAATATAAAACATCATCTAATTGTGTAATAGTTTTTACAGTATCGTAAGATACCTCATCAATTATTACATCTTCAACAGATGTAGAAATATACCCTTCAGTTCCTGAAAATGTAATATTTACTATTTGATTATTATCAGCCTGTTGAACTCCAGGCTCAAGATTACTAAGTCCTACTTCTATATCATGTAATTGAAATGCAAATCTTTGATCTTCAATTGTTTGTATAACAACAGGTCTTAAAAATTTATAACAATCATTTATATTATTTACTCTCCACCGTATAGACTTTCCAGATTGACTACCTGCAGACGCCCCATCATATCTTTCAATAGGTGTAACGCTCTCTACATCTTCTACAATTGAAACAGGATTGTCTACTACTATATAATTAGTTACAGTTAAATCTACATCTACATACGCTAGGGCTAGCTGATATGTTCCTGTTACTAAAGCCCCACCAGAAGTTACACTATGTAAATTTATATTAGGTACAGGACCACTGTGTGTAAATAAGTTTAGTAAATCTACATAACTTGGATTACTACTATCATACCATTTATTTCCATATAATAGGTCTGGTTCACTTGTTGCTTGTTGCCTAGTAACATTTAGAGTTCTAGGAGGATTTAAATTATCTGTCCAATAAACTATAAGCTCTCCTTTTGCATTAATTTTATATGTACCTGTTATAGGGTAAGAAGCATTAAACTTCAAGTCAAGATCTATAGGATGCCCTTGACCATTTAACCAAATAGTTCCATCGCCTGGGTTGGTTACAGGAATTCCATCAATAGCAAAATACTCAACAGGCATGTTTAAAATAGTTATGTATTCATTGTTACTAGTAATAAGCCCTATTTCAGATCTTCCGTAATGAGGACTGTTAGTAAACTCTTCAGTATTAGGATTTATAAATTGATACCTATTTACAGAAAATACAACAATTTCATCGCTAGTAGTTTCTATGGCACCAATAACTTTGTATCCAGGAAGCTTTCCTACATTAGGCCCTTCATCGGTTCCTCGCTCATTGCCAATTGCTCCGTCAACTCTATTAATAATTGCGTTTCTTGCATACCTCCACGTCCCTTCAGGTTGATCTGAAGGATGTGTGTCTCTATGCATTCCTTTTGTAAGTCTACCCATTATCCTCTATATAATGTTTCTCGTTCATTCATATTTTCAAAAAATGCTGCATGCCTGTTTAAATTAGGAACAAGCCTAACCCATTGATTCATAAACGATTCGTATCTATCTATGTCTGGGTAGTTAGCAGAATTCCTAGCTTGAGAGCAGTATTGCTTCCACTTTTGATCTGCAAAATTGTAGTCTATTTTATTGTTAGGCTTATCAAATCCGCCTAATAACATTTGCTTGTACACGTACCAAAACATAGCTTCTTTATAACTAACGTCATCTGGAATCAAAGGATAACAATCATCATCAGTTGGAAGCGCCATGTAGCTTAAACAAACTTTACCTTGCATAAAAGATGTTTTAATATAATCTGCATCTACTATGTACGAGTCTTCACTTTGCGCAAATTCATTCACACACTCATCGCAATGCATGCTTTTATGAAACGTACCCGCACCATACTTTAAAGGTTCTAATCTTGCACCACTTCCAAAATAAATATTTTCAAGTACTAGCATTCTACTTTGTAGTTCTCTAAGCTCTAATACGTTAGACTTATACTGAGTGTCAAATTTATCGAAATCTGCAGTAACTAAAGTTCGTCTAGAAGATGTTAATTTGTCTACATCTGCATTGTACTCTTTTATATCATCTCTAAGACCTTTTATCTGAGTCACTAGTGTGTCTAGCTCTGTACTTTTTGCAGGACTGACAGACTCATTAACTGCTACTTGATTTATATAATACAAATCTTCAGGCAGTAAACATTTATTATTTCTAATAGTTAATACAGTTTGCTTTTGCACAAGTTGTGTAGCTGCTCCAATATGTTCAAGAGCCTCTCCTATCCACTCTACAGCATCTGTTACCCAATCTGCATTATTAGGCTTAAGATCTCTCATAACCTTTCTAATTACACATTTGCATGATGTATTTCTATATACTGCCATTGTATTGTATTTTATAAATTATCTATATTTGGTGTAGGAGCCTCTAAAAATCCTCCCCCTTGTTTTTTAGAAGTAGGCTTACAAATATCTTTGCCATTTTTTGTTCCAGCATAATAATATCCTTTCCAACAAGCTTTGCCATCTACTCCTTTCTTTTTACCTTTTCTAGCCATTAGTCTATTCTTTCAATTGATGGCTCTAAAAACCCACCTTGCTGATACCGCATTGGAGAAGCCATTTTTTTCTTCTTTTTCTTTTTTGTAGCCATTCCGCCCTTTTTCATTTTCTTTTTAGATTTAATTGCAGACTTCATACTTTCATTTTTGTTTCCGTCGCCGTCCATATCTAAGTAATCAGGCTTAGCTCCACCTTGTTTGTAACCTTTCATTTTTTTCATGTAACCCATAACTATTCTTTTTTAAATTTTAAATATGCTAAGTCGTCTGTTTTTAACAGATTAATTAGTTTCTCTTTATTACCTTTAATGCCGCGCGTCGCATCAAACCTATATACAGATTTATTAGAAATTCTACATTTACCTTTACGCCAGTAGAATTTACAATAAAATCCGTCAGTATAATATATATGCCATTTAGCACCTTGCCCTGTTTCTGCATTGTAAAGCTTTTCACCTTTTTCTATTAGTTCTTGTTTATATCTATTAGACTCGCCCCAATCTACTCTAGGATTTCTAGGATCTCTTTCTTTTCGTACTATTGATAAAGTAGATAAATTACTTCCCATGTCTAAGGTGTTTCCTTCTAAAATACTATTTATTATTTCTATGTTAAACTCTTCACAAATATCTCTAAAAATTTTTTTATCAATACTGCTGTCAATTTGCGTGTATTCTTTATATATATTTTGCAAAGTGTAAGACATTAGCTATTTTTCTGTTTTGATGCTTTTTTAGATGGCCTAGCTAAAGGCGGATCTTGAGCATTATCATTAGTTGTATCAGACACAGTAGTTGCCATTAGTTGTAATTCTGTACCTGCTATACCTTGAGTTATCATTTGTACCATATCCATAGGAATAGGAAAATCTGAATGATGGTCATAACACTCTGTGCCATCACAGTCATATGTTCCTAAAACTTCAGGGTCTTCAAATATACCCCTAATGTTTGCAAATTGCATCCCATTTGCATTATATATATACAAATAATCTTCAATCATATATGCTCTTTTAGCATTTTTAGTAAACTTATCGTAAGGAAGCCACTGCACAGTTGTAGGGCTAACTACAGGAATAGTTTCTAAACCTGTTACATCTGACACATGTGTAATAGCGTCGCTAAAGTTTAACCTAACTGTTTTAGGTATTTTAACTTTAGATTTGTACACATCACAATTTACAGGCAGTGCGCAACATTTAGATGCATCTACCTTTTCAAATTCTATACACTTAAGATCTTGCTCAAGATGTCTTGTAATGTTTCCATTTCTAGCAAAGTCTCTTCTAATAAACATTGCTCTGTAGTACTTAATGTTAAATTTTAGCTGAGCTATAGATATGTTTTCGCCTGTATTAGACCTACCTCCTCTAACTAAATTTAAAATGTTGTACGCTATTTCGTCTAGTGTCATGTTTCTTACACGTTAGTTTGTAAATATCCTTCGTATCCACGTTGCTTGTTCCATATATGTGCTTGTCCGGTTCTTTTGGCTTCGTATCCCATCATCTTATGCCAATCATCATTTTTGCATATTGATGGTATAAATCTTACTTTTATTCCTCTATATTCGTTTACCATTTCTTTGTGTAGATGTCCGCAATGCGCTTCTCTAGACGTAGTTCTAGCAAACATTTCTGGTTGTTCTGTTGCCATTATGAGTGGCATATCTGCAGCTTTAACTTTATCTCCATGAGTAAATAAAATCATGTTAGTTCCATATTCATAGTACTTACGATGATCATGAGAGTTATCTACATTGACTCTATCATCATTTATAAAGTATGCATTTAGATACTCTCCTGAGTAAAACATTCTTTCGTAATCATGATTACCCTGTACTACAACTACATCTATATCTGCATACTGTGCTAAATAGTCAATTGCTTTTACCATAAGTGCACAGTATCCTACAAATGTTTCTCTCCAATCTCCTGAATCAAACTGCGGCGTACCTTTAGTTGTAGCTCTAGATAGTCCTTCAGAATTCATACCATCGTTACCAATAGGTAATATTATTTTTTCTATATCTAAACCTATAGCTTTTTTCATAAGGTCTTCTATAACATCCATGTACTCGTCTTCAGCCTCTTCTAAAGTCTGACCTGTGTATTTGCCGTAATGAATATCAGGCAAAGATATTTCATACGCTACTGCGTCTGACTTTTCAGGTGTACACTTTTTACATTTTTTTGGTCTGCCTGTCTTTACAGGACTATTTTCTTCTAGCATTTGTATGATAGAACCTTTAAGTCCAGTTAGTAAATTATCTTCGCTTTTAACTACTACTGAAAATCTAGACTCTCCTCCCATATTTTGCCAGTACTTTACTGACTTAATATCTTTTTTGCTAATATTGTTATCTTTAACAAATGTGTCAAACTCTGTTGCATCTTGCGCATCAATGTTATTTACATTTATATTAGCCAGCTGTGAAGTTTCAAACCCTTCCATAAGCTCTATACGAGCTTCTCTAAGAGCTTCTCTACAATCTTCAACACTGCACTCTATTCTATCAGCTAAACGTTTAGCACCCTCTTTTAAATAGCCTGGCCTTTTTATTAAAAATTCTTTAATTTCGTCTTTGGTCATTTCTTTTTAATTTTTTCTATAGATCTTCCAGCAAAGTAAGCTCCATAAACGGTTATTAATAAAGTTTGGTATATTGGTATATATGCAGGAGCAATACTAAATCCTCCTGCGTTTCCGTCAAATATGGATATAACTACAAACATTGCTGTAAGAAATATACATATTAAAGGTCGTATGTTTTTTGACAACCAGTTGTCGGACTTCATGTCTGCTTCCCAACGTCGTGTCACTTGTTCTTGTGCTTGCGATTCTGCTTGCATAAGAACTTCTTCCATTTTACGCTTTGCTTCTAATCGTTCTTCTTCAGTAGTTGTAAGGCTGTCTATAACTCCTCCTACTTTTTCTATAACGTTTCCGCCTAATATTTTTAATAGTTTACTCATAATTTAAAATTAAGTCTAAAGTTGTAGTAGCATTTCCTATAACGTTAACATGCAAAGATAAATATGTGTTATATTCAAAATTTCCTAATCCTTCTAGTACATTATAAGATGCCCCGGTAGGAATACTGATATTTTTTAAAACATAATACACCTCACTATGATCTTCTGTTTCTATAGGCTTATTATTTGCATCTCTTTTTGTAACAGTGATGATAGGTTTTTTTAAATAAATATCTACACTTGCATCGCTTGAGCCTGTATTAGAAAGTAAAAATAATTTTACAGTTCTAGCTGACATCCTACCGCGAGCATGTAAAACTTTATAATCTTGCGACCCTTTATCAGAATCTCCTGTTAAATGTCTATAAGTACTTGCCATTTTTAACTTTCTATTATTTGTACTGCATCCACTGCTAAGTCCCCTCTAAATCCTGTACCATTCTGACTTACAAAATATATGTAATAATCTGTGGCATTTCTATAACTGTTTAAACTAATTGTCTTTTCTTGCCATACACTACTATTAGATGTATACCCACTAAATGATTCATAGGCTGCAAGCTCTGTAGCATTACTATGGTTTGCTGTAGCAGCTGTATGTATGTATACATATAAATCTCCTATTTGGCTTCCATATGCATGAACCCAAAATTTTAAATTTACATCATTAGTAGCATCAACCATACTATTACTATTAAATACAGGCATCCTTGCTACAAATGCATAAAGATGTCTACTACTAGTAACCTCAGTATACATGTATTTGTCTAAGTTAGTAGTTGTATAGTGACTTCCATTTGATATATTTACTCCTCCTGTAGGTCCTGTAGATCCTGACGGAGTTCCGTCTTGTCCTAGATTCCAACCTTTAACAGTTTTATTAGATGTCCTACCCCAATACGTACCATCTGTAGCGCTAGTACCATTAACCCAACTATTAGTTGGTGACCAGTTGCCTGTATTTTCAACCGCAGTTTCTCCTTCAAACTGATGTGTTACACTATATAAAGGATAGGCAGCAGCTACAAATGCGGCACCGCTTGTCAATACTCCATTATTAGAATTAGAAGAAGAGTCATAAACAGTTGTGCCAGAATTTTCTTCAAATTTCCAATACCCAACTAAATTAGAACTATTATCATAATCACCACTATCAGCTAGTAAATTCATAGGACGTCCAGAATTGTATATAGCTGTAATAGCATCAGCATCTAAATCAGTATCCCAAATAGCAAAATCATTTATTGTACCATCTATAAAGTCTGCATAAGTTCCAGATGTCCCTTGATTTCTAATACCTACATATATACGACTAAGACTTGCAGTCATTGTTACCATATCATTAAGAGTACCTGTACCGTTGTGAGACGGACTAGTACTTTGACCTTCTTGTTTAAGAACTCCGTCTAAATACAATTTCATTTTACCATCATAGTCAGTACCACCTATAGTTGTTGTTTCACTAGTATCCCAAGTCCCAGCTATATGGTGCCATGCATCATCTGATACATAACTAAGCATATTAAACTCTGTATCTGAAGAAGCTGTTCCATATGCACTACCTATTCTTTTAAATGGCACGCCGTGATCTGCAGGACTTTGAGCTTTAGCATTACACACATTACTATGGCTAGTACCACTTACTGTACTTCTGTAATACCATCTAATCGCCCATACGTTAGTTGTAACTAAATAAAAATCAACTAGAATAAAATCATTAGTATTAGATGTATTAGGATAATCATGAATTGTAAATAATGTAGTAGATTTAGATGCAGCATCCATTTTAAACCATAGAGAAATAGTACCTCTTGTTTTATTTATAACATCAGACGATAAAGTAATATCAACATAATCATTTGTACCATCAAGTTCTACACCGTAAACATCTGTATAACTTTCAACAGTCTGCCCAGATATATTAGCAATAGTAGCCTTAGTACGATCATCGACCTTGGCTACATTAGCTATTGCTACATCATCTATTTTACTTATTATTCCCATTATGCTATCTCTATCCAGTCCATTGACGGGTTAAAATACATTTGATCGTTATCTGTATCTAATGCGTATCCTATTACTCTTACTATATCTCCACTATTTGATGGGGCAGTAACTGTAGCAACTCCTGAAGTTGTAGACAAATACAGTATACTACCCTTACCTTCTGTTCCTTCTATTTCTACGTGATGCGTAACCATACCACGTATAAGCATTCCATCTGTACTAGGATCTGTACCTATTGCAACTGCTAAAAAGAAGCTCCCCCCTAATGCAGTACTATCAGCATCTGCTAACTCCCAGGCGCCTGTGCCTTTATAAAAATATATATACCCTGCAGTTGTACTACCACCGCTTGGGCCATTACCAAAATATACTACATCTCCGTCTGCATCTCCGCTAGTGCTTGTACTTGTAGGTGTAAGTTTTCTATGAAAACTACTAACTACATTATTATTAAAACTTACTTCACCGTCTGCCTCAATAGACACTCGTAATACATGGGGATTTACATCTGCATCACTATCTGCTGTTGGAGGGCACGTGTAAAATCTCATATTACCACCACTAGCTGTTCCTGTACTTGCCCCTGAATAAAACGCTAATATACCGCCAGTTTTATCTGTGCCTCCTCCGTCTGCTGACGACACTTGTAAAGATCCTCCTCCGCCATCACCGTGTGATCTTTTCTTTATATAAGAAGAGGTAAGGTCGTCAGGGCCTATTATTAAAGTATCTGAATCATATGTTAACTCTGCTTCAGCTTGTATTGCTGATGTGCCATTTCCTGTTAACAATGAATTAGATGCAAGAGTACTAGCACCTGTACCGCCTCTATTTACATTTAAAACTGTAGATAAACCCGCTGCTGTACCTGATGTATTTTGATTACCTGCAGTATTTACCCCTGGTAAATTTATACTTGCAGACCCATTAAAAGACACACCGCCTATATCTCTAGCAGTTTCTAAAGTTGTAGCCGTAGCTGCATTGCCTGTACACGAACCTGCAGATCCTGACACATTTGTTTGATCTCCTGTGTTATTTCCTGATATACTAGCGTTTGAAATAGCTGCGCTAAGTTGAGCTATAGTAAACGATCCTAAAACAGTAGCGTTACCTGTAGATGTAATATGTCCTGTTAAATTTGCATTAGTTGTAACTGTAGCCGCATTACCTGTAGTGTCTTGGTTTAAAGTTGCAACTCTAGCAGCAGCAACAGTGCCTGATGTAATTAAATTTCCAGAATGATTTGGAACAGATGTTAAAAAATTATATCCTAATATTTTATCTTCAACAGCTGCTGATGTCATTATGTGCGCATCATCATTAGTAAACTCTCCTGAGTCATCTACGCCTGAAATAGTATTACCATCTAAAGTAAAACTTTGAATAGTTAACCCACTTACAACTTGGCAGTCTCCTCCAGATAAAACTTTAAATCTTGCAAAGTTACTAGTAGCAAATACTAAATTATGAGCTCCTGTAGAGTTTATAACAAAATCTCCATCTGCATCGCCTATAGCTATAGAATTAGTTCCATCAGAAACTCCTAGTTTAACAGAATTATCATCGTTGATAAGTTCTATTACAGTATCTTGTTCGTCAGATGTTCCTAACACTAAAGTTGATCCGTCAAACGTCATATTAGTTTCTGCAGATAAACTGCCATCACCATCAGTTGTTAAAACTCTATTAGCACCATCGCTAGCAATAACATCATCTATATCTAATGCAATAGAAGAGCCACTTATACTTATACCAGTTCCTCCTATATATCCAAGAGGACTATCCCAAGAACCATCTGCTTTAAGAAATTTAAAGCTTCCTGGATCTCCAGCAGCGGCTCCAGGTATTAATCCTACTTTAAAACTATTATCTGCATTTTTATTATCAAGACCATAAGTGTTAAGAGATCTATAGCCAACTTTACTATCAGTATCTAAAATTAAAAATTTACCCGCAGTTTCTCCAGAGTCTGCTACGCGCTCTAGATAAATAGAAGATCTAAATCTTGATTTAAGATTTTGTATGTATTGGCCAAGGTATTTCACTATATAGCTCTAGGTATATCTGCAAGTTTATAAGCGGTGTCTCCATCTTTATTTTTATACGCTTCTAAAACCTGCTTTCTGTTTTTATTTTCTTTTAAAGATATATGTATCCAAGCAAAATCAAATTCATTTATCATCTGATCAAACTTTAAACCTGATTTTAATATCCAATCATATATAGCTTTATTATTCATCTGCCCCATCTGCCAAAACTGGAGGTCCAATGCCTCACCTTTGCAGTGCTGCGAAGAACGGCTTCCACCAATAGCACGATTGAGTGACGGGTTGCGATAACCGCTACTGATCCGAATAGGACCAAGCTCGTCACGCATAGGCTGTATAAGATTAGATATAAGCCTTTGCATATTTTCCAAATGTTCTTTTGTTGGCTCATTACTTATGTCTAATCGTTTAGCTGTATTACTTCGAGTAATCTCTGACAATACAAAATTTTTACTAAGTCTCATTTATTATGATTTAGTGAATGTAGCAAATTCTACTATGCAAGCGCCTGTATCAGCTTTAACATGTAAACCTGTGCTTGGAGCTACGCAAAAAAGTAAAGCTTCTTGCGCATGTAGTCTAGCAAAAGGAGTATCTCCTTGTGCGTCAGTTTTTAAATATATTAAATTTGTAGAATCTACATTTTTAATATACACGTAAACAGATGAGCTTACACTTGCTGCTACAATTGTTGTATCGGCACCTGTAGCTACACTTTCTCTAGAAAGGCCTGTAACAGGGTTTCCTACATTAAGAACATCTGAAATACTTAAACTTAAAGCATTTGAAGACACTGTAGTAGAATTTATTGATAATGTTGTGTTTAATGTTGCCATTTTTTATTTTTATTAATTGTTAAAACGCTTCCATTACAATTTCGTCTATAGAATTTTGCACTTCTTTTTTAGTAGCTTCCATAGACATCATAATATTAGCTTGAAATCTTTTTACTTCTTCATTATTGTTTAGTACTAATAATGTAGGTACTACTACAATTTTATACTCACTTGCCCACCTTGCGTCTGCAGTTATATCAATTCTTTCTGTCTCACAGTCTGTTAGCTTTGATAACCATTGCACTTCATTACTTTTATTAAAGCTAGCATTAAATTCTACAACAACTAGTCCGCTTGAAAAGTCTTGACTATAAACAGTTGTACAAATAAACAAAATAACTGGTAAAAACAAATTTTTCATAATTTTTATTTTAATTGATCAATCTTATCCTCCATCCTCAACATTTGTGTTTTTATTTCTGTTACATCTTCTTGTGTAGACATAATTGTTTGGCGTATAAGTTGATCTTTCATGTCGTACTCCATACGAGTAATTTCAGGGTCTGCAGGTAAAGGTAGTTTTTTAGCTTCTGCTATATCTGCCTGCAACACAAACCAACCGCTAATAATTGCAGCCATTGCAAAAGCTATCCCGGCTAATGTTTTAATACTTATCTGTACTGATGTATCTTCGTTTAATTCTTTTGCCATTTTTAAAATATTACATAATTAAGTCCTACACTGAAGTTGTGCCACTGTCTGTTCCAATACTTATTGTACCTGCCTTCTACAAATACTCCTAAACTTTTATTAAATCTATAACCAAATATTAAACCACCTGAATAATCTACCCAGTTTTTACCATTGTACTGATAATAAGAGTAATCATTACCATCGTTTAAATGATAAGGCAGCACATTACCCCAACTATGAAACCAAAAGTCTTTTGTAAAATGATAATAATCAAATCCTATTACTGCAGAATACTCTACTGTAGTAGGCAGTGCATCTCTTTGATCTTCTACGTAGTCACTTATTACTTGTGGTATAACAACCTCTTCCCATACTTCTTGGCTATTTGCTACTACTTCTCCATTGGGTGCTGAATACTGTCCATCTAATGTTATATTGTATCCCTCTTGAAGTGCCAAGTATGTATAATGTAATGTCCCATTGTCCAGCACCCAGTCTGCCAGGGGGTCAAAACCATACGGCTCTGAAAGACGCTGAACAACTCCTACATTAAAAGATAATTTACCTTCTTTTATTTGTAGCCTTAACCTTTCTGATGCTTCAAAGTATTTTATATCGGCAAACCCATCTTCTAAATACTCCACTTTACCAACCCACTTATCTGCAACATACCTTACAAAGTGATGCTGGTTTGTATAGTTAACACCTAATCTTCTTACAAAATCAGCTTCAAATAAATACTCAAAGCCATCAACTCTACCAATGGTTGCGGCATCAGAATAAGAATTTTCCGTACCATTATAAAAAGTGTTTGCTCTGTTTTCATACCCAAATCGTTTTATTTTTCTAATACCTAAAGATATGTTATAATCAAAAGGCGTCTTTATAACGTCTTCTTCTAAAATACCAGATGTTACAGACCATACTTGATTATCACTTAACGACGTTCCACCATTAACTGCTGCATACATAGTAGAGTACTTAAATATATTTTTTACTCCTTGCGCATTACAACTTGTAGACACTAAAGAAAATAGCACAATATAAAACACAGCCATAAAAAGCCAAAAAAACAAATAAGCTATATCCGGTGTAATTTTTTTTAATATTTTCATCATTTCTTTAATACTTTTGAAGTACTTGTATTACCATTATATGTTACACTAAGATTGTATATGCCCGCAGGTAACAAACTTACATTTAATTGATTTAAACCTTTTGTAGTTTGAGTTTCTTTAACTTTTATTACAAGTTTACCTGTTATATCATAGACTTCTATTGATACAGGGCTATTTATTAATATATTTAATATATCATCCATAGGGTTAGGATATATAACTATGTCATGCCCTCTAAGTAAATCTCTTGTATCTAATGGACTATCCCAAGAACAGCTCCAATATATTTGTTGGCATTTATCATCCCACTCGTTACTACAGCAATAAGGATCTATTGTAATAACCCAAGAATAGCATGTATCATTTAACCAGTATGGATTGCCAGGACCATCAACACATCCTGCATCATATAAACATTCAACTTCTGTATTAGCAAACACATCATAATTATATGCTTCACTATCCATACACCCTTCTATAATTATCTCACACTCATCTTCTGCATTTGCAAGAGCATCATAATTAAATGCTGTACTATCCATGCAACCATATATAAATGGTATACAGCTAAAATCTTCTGTGTTAGCTTCTTCATTATAGTTAAAAGCTTCTGGGTCAGTGCAGCCAAGTAGAGTAGTAAAACAAGCTCCATTATCTACATTAGCTATAGAATCATAATTATCAGCTGTTTCATCCATGCATCCAAAATACAAACAAGATTCGTCTGCTGTGTTAGCATCTGGATTATAGTTCCATGCGTTTTGATTCATACAACCAATTACTACGGCTACACAACTACTGTCATCTACATTAGCAAGTAAGTCATAGTTAAATGCAAAGGGTGAGGTACAACCTTCTATAATCTCAATACAAGAACTATCGTCTGTGTTTGCGTTAGAGTTATAGTTTAAAGATTGTTCATCCAAACACCCGTACACTGTAGGCACACAATAATCACCACAAAAAGGTAGAGCACTATACACATTCCAGAAAGGTGGCTTATAAGCTTTTAAAGCTCCTGCACCATTATCTGCAAATGGGTACATACCACCTTGTAGAGATATATTGCCTGCTGAGCTAATAAGTTTAAATGAGTTATGCATAGTCTGGAAAGCGACTTCTGCAGGAGGAGTTTGAGGACTAGCTATTTCAAAATAATACACTTTAACAGGTTTATCTGTTTCTAGAACTATACTAAACTCTTGTGAATAAGAACCAGGTCCCATAGTATATGTACCAAGAATACTATCTTCTTGTACTACACCTATATAACAATCACCCCATCCGTCACCACCGTCATCTTCTATAATGAGAGTGTAGTTACATGTAGGTATAATTTCATTTAATGTAGCGCTAGGATTAAAATTAAAAGCATTAGGATTAAGGCACCCTAACGTGTGTAAAGTTTCACATGAGCCGTTATCAAAGTTTGCTTGTGGATTAAACTCTACATATGTATTATTTGTACAACCTTCTATTGCAGGTATATCGCATTGCTCTAACCATATAGGGCCAGAGTATGCTGCATTACCAAAACCTGCGGTATCTAATGCCCATAATGTGTCTAAACTACCACAAGGCTCTGCATCACCAAGTATTATAAAGCTTCCATCTGTACCACCATTATATAAAGAACCTTCTAAGCCATCACCATATGTATCACTTAGTATAAGTTCTATACCTGACTCAGGTACACACAGATCATATATAATAGTTTGATTGGCTTGTTCGTAAGAATACTCACCAGCTATTACACTTTCTATAGCTTGTCCATTAGATATGTCTGTTAGTATCCAACCTGTTTCTCCAGGAAACTGATCTAAGGTAAGTTTAAGAATCATCTTAGCTTCACCGTCAGAACAGCTTACACCAACACAACTGTTGTCATCAGCCTGCGCCCAAGGATTAAAGTTAGGCGCTTCTGGGTTAGTACACCCAAACACAGGAAACTCACATGATCCGTCGTTAAAATTAGCTTCAGGCACATAGTTTAAGGCTAACATATTAGTACACCCTGGTACAGTATCTATTGGTATAGGGCAGTCTCCATTATCATAACCAAACTCTTCACAGTTAAAGTCTATAATATTGCCATTCCAAGAATAAGCGCTATTATCACAATAGCCATCTCCTAGCCAATCTATAGGCGCTTCTGTACCATAACAATCTACAAATAAGCTATCTTGACTATTTGCCGATAATGTTATTAAAAATAGTATGTAAATTAATCTTTTCATTAGCTTCCACAATTTTCACAATCTTCATTATCAATAGAACACGCTTCAGGCTGTTCTTGTTCTTCTAGGTCTACAATCCAAGAATCAAATGTATCTTTTTTTGATTCATCTGCTCTTTTAATTGAGTCTTTAATGTATTCTTCGTCTATCATTTTTTTGCAAATTTTTCTGCTCCGCTTATACCAAATGAACCGAGCACAACCCAAACAAATGAGTTGTACACGTATTCATTAATTACTAAATCTTGACCTATCCAACCTGTTACAAGATCAGCTACCATTATCATACACATTATAGCAAAAGCTATAAAGCCTACAATAGCTTTCTCATTCCAGTTGTTGTCATTTTTAAATATTTCCGTTAGCTTAATATTGTATCTATTGAAGTTATTTGTGCAGCTGTTATGCTCTCAGGAAGCACATCTTCTTGCACATTGTGCAATTGTATTTCTGCTTCTTCTTCTAATAATTTATCAAGCTCTGCTAATTGTACTTTTCTTTCTTCTATAAGTTTTGAATTTTCTGCTTCTAGTTTTTCAAGATCTTCTTTTTCCAATCCATTTGCTTTAGCAGATAATGCTGAAAACTCTTCTGTAGGTTTTGACGCCTCTTCTAAATCGTTTAATTCTTGTTGTAGTATTCTAATATTCTTAGATACTACTAATCCAAACTTTACCCCTGGTAAGTCTTTTACTGATTGTAGACCGTTGTATAAATCTACTAGTTCTCTGTTTTTGGTTTTTAAAGTCAACATATGTATAAAAATTAATTGGTTACTAATTATTAAGCTATACGGTACATAGTTACCGCAGTAGCTGAGGTTCTTCGTAATCTAAATCTGCCTACACCCGCATACCCTGCATCGTCTGCATCGTCTTGAGATTTTACTTTCATACTACCTACAAGTGTTATTCCTGTGCCTGCAGTAATTGTAATGTCAGATGTTCCGTCTGTAGCTAAACTAATTAAACTGAAATCAAAAGAATCGCCATCAGCTGTTAAAGATAGTCCACTTACAATATTTGATGCAGTATCTGTCGCTTTACTTCTATCAGTAGTTGGAGTACATTTAACAATACCTGTTAACATATTTGCTGCTGATATTGCAGTAGTACCATCATCTGTTGTAGCTTCAGCTCCCTGATACCTAATCATTGTAGGGACAGAACTTGCTGTTAGTCGTAATGTTTTAGCTACAGTTGTGTTCTCATAAAGGAAAAACTGTCCGTCATTTAAAATTCTTGCAGATTCTGTGCTTCCTGAGCCATTAGCAGTTGTAGCATAAAATTTAATTGCACCACCTACGCCAGATGTTCCTGATGCCACCGCACCTGCATAAAGTAAAAGATCTCCACCTGTACCTGTACCAGAAGCATCTCCTGGCTTAATTGTCATGCCTCCACCATTAGCATTTCCTGCTGTAGCGCTTCCTGATTTTAATATTAAACCTGCCCCTCCAGTCCCAGACGCTGCAGCATCATCACATTTTACTGTGTAACTTGCTTGATAACTGTTAGTTCCATTACCTATACTAATCGCGTTAGAACTAGATCCCATTAAATGCAATTGAGAATCTGCAGTTCCCAAAGTTGTTCCAGATTCATTAAGTATAACTTTACCAGAAGAATGCACATAGATACCTTTATTATCTGTGCCGTTAGGGCTAATATAATTTGTATTAAGATCTATATTGTAACTTCCTGTATCTAGATGTGCAGATAAAGCTCCTAAAGAAGCTGCAACTGTAATTGCACCTGCTGCATTTGTAATAGTAACATTTGCGCCCGCAGTAAGAGTTGCAACTGATGGATAACCTGTAGTAGCATTACCTATTAACAATTGTCCATTTGCAGACATTGTACTTGTGCCTATTACGTTTGTAGAAGTTCCTATTAAAACTGCACCTGTAGCAATTACTCCTAATCCTGTACCTCCATTTGAAACAGGAGCTATACCTGAAACTACTCCGTTAAAATTTACTCCTGTGCTAAATTGAGCTGTAGAGTTATCACAAAGGCTTAAATCAATTCCTGCAGGCAGAACTGCAACTTCTATGTTATTAGAAGCAGTACCTACAGATAGCATACTTGAAGTGCTAGATTTTATTCCTTTAAAATTTAGTTGATTTTTATTAGTTACCCCTACAAACAAAGGTTGAGAGCTAGTTCCCGAAGTATTTAAATTTGGAAACAAATTAGTTAATGCATATTTTTTAGCTGCGCCTGTACTAGTATTTGTTACTAGTAAAACATCGTTTGCATTTGCACCTGTTTTAACTAACGAGACTAATGATTTTATTTCTGCCATTTTATTTTATTTATCTAATGTTAGAGTTATTAACTGTTATAACCATACCATTTACAGTTATTACTGATTCTGAACTTGAAGTAGCTTGCGCTTCTTTTAAAGTTACAGGCAGTTGACATTGTCTGCAATAATTTTGCACAAAGTTAATAAATTTTCCTATATAATTTTTGTTATTTGGTTTATTTGGTGGTTCTTCACAAATTTTCCATCCTTCCCAGTTAGTAGGAGCGTATTTATAATAGTCAAGATCTTCTACTGGTACTCCATTATAAGATACATGATTCGTATTATATACTTTTATTTCAGAAAGACTGATAGTATCAGAATCTGGTAAAGATGGAAGATATTTTAAAGTATAATATCTTTCAACACCTGTAGCTGCTTCAGAAGAAGAATAGCTAAATCTATGTGTATCTCCTACATAATACCTTTGAGTATTTACAATATTTAAAGATAAGTGCTCTTTAATATGTCGTTTACCAGCAGATTTATTTTTACAAGTTTTAACATCTTCTAAATTAGGAGTAGAGTTATCTGCACAATTATATATACAGTCTAAACCTTTTTTACTCATAAGATATTCTATCAATATAAGTTTCCAAGCATCTTTAGTTATACAATCAGATTTGCCTGTTATAGTATTCATAAATGCATTAGTACCTGCTGTACCTATACATCTTCTAAGAATGTCTATTTGCTGACTTGTCTTTTTAGGCATACAAAATGCAGGAGTATACAAAGTGTCCACGTACCCATATGTACATGGCTTACAAGGCACACCGCCAGCACCATTTTGAAAAGCTGGGTCTGAACAAGGTAATGCTGCATTTGGATTGTAGTTAGTTGCATCAGGATCTGTGCATCCATAATCTGCACACAAAGCTTGATTACATACTCCACCATTTGCAGGATCTATAGTAGGGTCATATGTACCAGAGCTAGAATCACAGCACCCACAAGTACCTCTATTAGCACTTCTACCAAATGATGCATTAAGCACAAATGTATTTTCAGAGAAATTACCTCCATTCTCCTCTGTAGGAAACGCTTGTATAAAAGCATCATCAGAAATTCCATCTGCTATAGTAATACTACTAATACTGCAATAACATGGATCTGGAGCAGCATTTACACCATCTTCTAAATAAGGATATATTAAAAAACTATAAGTTCCTGCACCTATATTAGTTATTGTAAAACTAGTTCCTAAAGTAGGACTTTGAGATGGAAGTACTTGTACTCCGTTGTCTGTACCTTGTGCTGAAATATAGTCTCCTGCATTAATTACAGTTGATAAACCTGTAGCATCATTAATACCTGCTAATTGAGTGTTAGCACCTATAGCTGCTTCTAAAGTTGTAAAATCACCGCCACTACCAGCTACTCTAAAAGCTACAGGGCCTGTCCAAGTACTATTACTAATTGTAACTGTACCTGTGTTTGTATCACTACCTGCACACGTATTAGGAGCTTCATAAACTGTAATGCTCCAATTGTTAAAGTCAGTACAGTCAGTCGATGGTACTTCATAATAACAAGTACTTGGACTATATTCTGTGTTAGCACCTTGACTTGAATCATAATTACATGCTGTTTCATCTGTACATCCGTAAACTACATAAGTTTCACAACTACCATCATCTTCCGTTGCATTTGGATTATATTGTGTAAAACTAGGATCTGTGCATCCTACAGTGTGAGAAGTAATACAAGCTGTACCAGCAGAACCAGTTGGAAGTTGTTCAACGCCCGAACCATATATTTCGCTGTATTCAAACGCTACAGCACTGTATTCTTGATATGTAGAATCAATACATCCGCAAGGGCTTCCCCATTCTCCTAAAGCTTCTGAATACCATAATCCGTCAGGAGTTATTTGAGCTTGATCTGCACCAGGAGATTGATAACCTACACATGAACCATTATCAGTTGTAGCACTTATATCATAGTTACATGCTGCTGGGTCTGTACATCCAGGAGTTAGTAATTCTTCTAATCCTACACAGTCTGAACATAACGCTCCGCCACTAATACTGTCAAGAAAAGTGCTAGCACCTCCACCATTTATAACATCTGCAATACTAAAAACTTTAGGGCCCTCAGTCATTAAATTAATAGATAGTTCTTCTATAAGTGAGTCATTAAAAAACACATCCATAGTCCAACCTGCATTTTGAATTCCTATTGACTCAAAAAGTGAAGAAGGAGTATTTCCAAATACAAATGTTTCATTAAAATCATAATAATCTGCAGATGGATTACTTGGATCTATAAGAAATGCACCTGGAATTCCATTATCTACAATAGCATTAGTAGTGCTGTATGTATTTGACTGCGAATTATTACTTGCATCTAAAGTATAATAATCTATAGTATAAACAGCATTTCTTATTTCTAAATTAGGAAGAATGCTAGTAGCTCCATAATGATTAATAGAAATATGAGCTAAAATATGTCGAAAAAATAAATTATAATTTAAAAATCCCCAAGACAGGCCGCCAAACCCAGCAGCAATAGTTGGTAATTCAGGGCCGTCTGGTTGAAGTGGTGTAAAACTAAAACTAGCTTCAAACTCACAAGCATCCATGCTGTCATCATTGATTGTAACTAAATTAAAATCAAATAACTCGCCAATAGTATCAGATATAGTACCATTTTCGTCATCAAGCGCTGGAAAACTACATAAAGTATTGTTAGCAATAACAAGATCAGAATTTGCTGATTCATCTCCAACATAGTTTGATGCAGCAGGATCTGTACACGCTTCATATCTAAATTTAATAGTAACGTATTTATGACAAAGTTCAATATTGTGAGCAGTATTTGAATCTGAATAAGACACTCTATAAATATAGTATCCTGGACTTAAATTTGAAAAAAGCCCACCTGAAAGAGCAGTCTGGTCGTTATCCACATAAGCAGTAGTTGTTGGAGTTTGTTCTGAAAATCCTACGTCCCAACGCCCCTTACCATCATAATTTTGTAAAGAAATATTATTAAAAGTGCTTTCTGTAGCAAGACTGTTATATAAAGTTTTTCTTTCTACTTTTATTAGAGCTCCACTACCGTCAAGTTGAGGAGAAACTGTAGAATTTCCTAGATCAAATATGTATTGTGAAGAATAACTATTATTAGTAATATCGTCAAATTCAACTCCTAAACTCCAACTTCCTGTAGGAGCTAAGCCAACACTTTGAGTAAAACTTAATTTTTGAACATTAAAAAGCTGCTGTGTAGCAACGGTTACACTAGTCTGACTGCCAATTGCTGAGTCATAGGCTTTCAGAGCGTTATGAGCATTTGGAAGATCTACGTCTTCTGCTGCTACTAATCTACCATGAGAATCACACCATCTACACAAACCATTTTCTGTTGTTCCAGTATTTACATAGTTTACAGCACTAGCTGCTTTACAGTTTAAGGTAGTTTGAGCCTCTACATTTCCTACACCTGAAATTGGTAAAAACTGAGTTAAACCTGTAGAATCTTCAACTGTTAGCCCGTAACTAAATGCAGGGTCTGCAGTACCTGATAAACCTAGTACTGCGTATGTAAGATTTGCAGTGTTTTCTACTGTAGCATCACTACATGTTGCATCACCTGCCGCACATGTAAATGTTAAATCATAAGGCGGAGTTCCTCCTGTCCATGTCCATTGTATTTGTCCTCCATCAGAATCTGCTTCGCTAGGAACAGATATAACTTCTCCTGATGTAATACTAAAAGTTTCGTCTTCTACACTTGCATACGTACAACAGTTTGTAAATTCTAAATTGTAAGTATTTATTGCATTTTGTGCAACTGATAGACTTCCAAAAGTGCCATCATCACTACTGCATCCTTTTGGAAAAGGCGACGATAAATAATAATTTTCTGCATTAGGATCATTACATACTTTTATAGTAGGCTTTACAGGATCAGGTTGAATTGCGTCATTTAAAAATACTACACTAACTACTGTTCCTCCAACACCAGGGTCTTTTATTTTATCATCATCTACAAAAGGATGCGCCTCATTAATATTTCCAATAGATCCTACAAAATTTAAGTTTTGCAATCCTAGTTTATTAGGAACAAAACTAAAATTTTTAACTTCTTCTTGTGTTAAAGATTCAGTAATTAGTTTACTATTATTATATAATATAGTGTCACTTGAGTTGTATATAATATAATCTTTATTATTAGAACCGTAATATAAAAAGTTTTTAACACCTGTATCAGGAACTTCTACGTACAAATTATAATGGTAAAAAGTTTTATCAGACGGCTCGTAAATAAAACTATTGCTATATTTAAAAGCGTCTAAAATAAGACTATCTTGATATATAGGAATTAAATTATTTAACTTAACATCAAGAATTAATTTAACTGCTCCAGTTCTAAAAAATATTGTAACTTTTAAATTTTGATTATTTAATAAAGTTGCTTTTGTAGGATCACTAGGCTCAAAAGAAATTTTAAGAGTGTTTAATATCTTATTAACTGAGAAATCTATTTCAGTTACTCTATTACTATTATTTGTAAAATAAATTTCTTTTTCTGATACTAAAGTCTTTCCTGACAAGCTAATAGCTATTGATTCGTGCGCATCAGTTTGAGTATTCTCTGTAGTTTCTATTCTTACACGAAGGGTGTCATTTTGTGTTGTTATAAATATTCCGCCGTATTGATACGTAGCCATTTTTATATAGTTTTTATATTAGTATCCTCCTGACCCTGAAGATACAGAGTTTGAACCTGAACCTGAACCTCCACATCCGCATCCGGTTGAACAAAGCTCTACAGCTTTATCATATTTTTTTTGAGCGTCCTGAATAACTGCTTGAGAAGTTAATGAATTAGGACCATCTGCATTGTTTAAACTTTTTAAAGCAAACTCTGCAGATTGTTTAAATAAAAACATTTTTTGTGCATCTAATAAGCTTTCATTGCATTTATCATCTGTACAATCGCAATCTACAGCTGTATACATTTTATCAGCTATACAACAATCTATCACTTTTCCTAGTAAAACAGATCCGTATGAGCTAACTGCTGCGCCACTTGAAAGTGTATTTAGTTCAAACATGTAAACACCTTTCCAAGATAAATTATTAGTTGTAAATGTTGAAATTGGAACAGTTAGAGTAAACGTTCCATTTATGTTAGTAGCACCACTATGATTTGTATTCAAAGGGCCTACAACTTGTACTCCCTGTCCTGCTGTAACAGGATTTCCAAATACTTTAATGCTAGTAAAAGTCTCGTTTATAAGACTGTATTTTATTAGTATAACATCAGAATCAGAAGATTCTAACACGCTTAATATAGCCATGCGAAAAGGTTTTTTAAAAATTATAAAAAAGCTACTAAGGGGACCAGCCCCTTAGTTGCTTAGTATATTAAGATAATTACGCTGTAACATCTATTACTGCAAAATCTATACTAGTAAAGTATGCATTAATTGCAGTTTGTAAAGTCTCTAGCTTAGCGTCATCTAACATTGCAATATTAACCTCAATAAGATTATCTACGCCATTAATAGCAGAAGTTGTGCTTCCATCTTTAGTAGCTACAATAGTTATAACACTATACGTAGACGATCCTACAGCTGTTAAAGCAGGTGCGTTAGGCAGTTTTAATCTATCGTAAAAACCATATTGAATTCCTTGTAACTCTTCTTCAAGTCTACGAACTTCCCAGCCTACTCCTATACCAGTTTTTGCTGTTGCTACATTATTAGCAGCTGTAAAAGTTGAAGCTCCAAAAGTGTTTTCTTCAACTATCACCATAAAGTCTACTAAACCTTCTTCCCAAGTAGCGCTTGGTACAGATCCAGAGAATGTTACTACTCCGTCAGCTTCAGTACAAGCAGCAGCTAACCAATCTGGTTTAACTAAAGAATTATACTCATTAAAGATAGCGATACCTAAATTATCAGCCGTAGTTACAGCTGCAGATTTTCCCACAGACATGTGGAAAAATTGTGCGTGTGTTCCACCTTTTCTTACAAATTTAAGAGATACAGTACCTCCTGAAGTTGAGTTAGTTGCAGCAGTAACTGTTGATGTATTTGCAACCGCAGCTACAAATTGTTTTCCAGTAACAGAAATTATGTTTTTACCTTTAATCCAAGGTGATGCAATATTAGCTCCTGCAGTACCTTGTAGTACTCTAAAGCTTGGGCTTGTTATAACCGTTTCAGTAGTTGCATGAAACACTTCATTATCTTCTGCTTGAAATACAATTCCAGTATCTGGTACTAAATGTGTTGTCCCATCTATGGTAGCGTTTCCGCCGTTCCCAATTAACAAATGTCTTGCCATTTTGTTTTAATTTTAATTATTATTATTCATTTTTCATAAGCTCACTCATGTGAGATTTATATCGAGGATCATTAATGCCCTCTAAGATACTGCTAACTGTCATAGCAACGATCTCTTCATGAGTATGTTGCGGTAAGTCACAGTTTATATTTGCATTATAATCTACTTGTGCAGGCTTTTTTAAATATTTTAATTTTACACTGTACGGTAATATAGACACTAAATCTGCAGTATCCTGTGTTACATTTTTTATTAAAGTGTACACAAGTATAGTGTTTGAGTCAAAAACACCTAATATTCTACTATCTGTTGGTTTATTAAAAGGATCATACATTAATCCTAAAATGTCATCGTGTTGAATATACTTTATAGGTCTAGAAATACCTGGAAAATCTTTACCTATTGAATCAACAGATTCATACAGAGTATCTGAGATAGTCCAAGTTTCATTTACTATATATCTTTTTAAACCTGAAGTATTAAGCTCAAACATATTAAAACTTGGAAAATTATGCCTGTTTACAATTCCACTATTAAAATTTTCTATATTAGCTTCATTCATTGCTGCTTGTACAGCAGGCTGATTTTCAAATAATTCCCAAAAATTAGAAAGTCCTGCATGCGTTTCCGTAAGCCCATCTGCAGTAGCTTGATCATCATTCTGTACAGTACTAATTAAATTTCCTGCCGATCCATAAGTTTTTTGAAAAACGTTCCCATCATATCTAGTATCTACTGCAATATTAAGAAAACTTGTAAAATCTTGAGCATTTTGACTTCCTGTAGTATCATTTAAAATTGCTCCTGTTTCTAAATTTACAGATTTACCTAAAGAATTTAAAGTTTCTGCAAACTGTCCAGCTTGTTCAGGAGTTGTTAAAAAATTCCAAATATTTAAATCTAATTCTACAGTAAATTTTTCTTCTTGAGTTTGTCCATCATACTCTTCATAAAAAATATCTACTCCAGGATTAGAATTACCTGCTTCTAAAATGCTATCTATAATAGCTTGTTCTCTATCCCAATTCGCAGTATCTGGAATAAAAGCATTATACATTTTTAAAACTTTTGCTTCAAATGTTGTAAGAAAACCCCCAGTAATAGAAGATATGTTCAGATTATCTATAGTGGCTTCTGGAACAGAAGTTAGAGGGATAACTTGAAAAGCTTGCTGATTTCCACCTGAACCCCAATTTAATGAACTCATTGGTAGATTAGGATATGCAGCATCTGTATATCCATATTCAACTGCATTCCATAAATTTTTAGTAAATACTTGACGACCTCCTACTTCATCTACAGTTGCAACATTTGAAAAATCAATTTCACCATCTGAATTACTAGGAGTCATTCCTCCAATTATATCTATCTTAGGAATCCACCCATGTAGATATACTATTTCTGGAGCATTTGGCCTAGTGTGTGCAATTCTTAATTGTGAAAGTTTAAATGAAAATACCATTTTAAACTCAGAAATACGCTCTAACTTAAATTTAACGCTTCTATCACAGCTTGGATTTTGCAACACATTACAATAACTATTTATATGATATAAATAATTATTAGGCAACACAAACTTGTCAACATATAATAGATCAAATTTATTTCCAAAATTATTACTTAAAACTCTACGCTCTTTAAAAAATACAAAATCCTCTGAACTAGACACTAAACTACGTAAATCATCAATACGTTTTTGTGACTGCTCAAATCCTTGTCGGTACATATTATTTCTACCGTATTTGAGGTTTACAAAACGCATTATAGACTTGTTAAGTTCTAAATCTATTTCTTGAGTTAATAAACTGTCAGCTTGGAGTGAATTAATCTTATCCACTCCCTGCTGTACAGCTATATGCATTTTTTGTATATTCATTAACCTATTATTCCATTATAATGCCAACTCTTTAAGCTTTGCTCTAAGAATTGTCAAAGTTCCTGAATTCTTTTTATCTTTTAGGAACACCACAGCGTCATCTAATGTTTCACCAAGTACCTCATCAATAAAGATAATTTGGTTTCCAATTTTACGAAGAACACTTGCTGTTACCATTTCTTCAATTTCAGCTTTTACTTCTAAGTTCTTATCTTTTGCAATTTTTAAGAACTGTTTAGTTTTAGAATTCTTAAGTTCATATAGAGAGTTCTCTATTTGCTCCTCAGTCATTCTGTCTGGATTTATATTAGATAAAAGTCTTAATACTCGTTTCATGCTCTTAGGATTAGATGCAAGTTTAATAAACTCTTTATCAGCATCTTTCTTAAATTGAATTGCAGTATTTTTAACTTTATCTTCTCTAGTTAAATCCTGGATATAGAATCTTTTTGCAAAGTCTTGATCCATTTCTTCTTTTGTCAAAGCTACGTGAGGATGTTTAAGTGCAAATTTGTATTTAAGGTAATCCATAATACTAATTGGCGATCCATCTTCACTTACTCCAACTTCTAATTCAACTCCTGTAAATCCTACAGGTATTGTCATTTCTGCCCAGAATTTTTTAGAATGACGAGGCCAATCAACATGTTCAGGGCTTACATCTAATAATTCTGTCATTAATTCTTTTTCTTCTTTAGGAGTTATTCCTTTCAAAGGTTGTCTATTCACATAAACACTACTGAGTTTCATTACAGCCTCAGCTCTTACTGCTTTTGGTAGATGATTATTAATTTCTCTACGTCGTATAAATATTTTTTTACTCATAATCTAGTACTTTTAAAGTTTTAATTAGTTGGATGTAAAGTATAACTCTCCTATAATTAATTTAGTTAAAGGAGTGGGGGATCACTCCCCCACAACCTAACCAAAAACCAATATATGTGAACCGCAACGAATTGCCTGTTACGAAGCCACACACGTGATGTCAAGCGAAGTATCAAAACGCTTAAGCGCAATACCTGCTGTTTTCAGCATGTGTACGGATGCACCGTCCACGTCGGATGCTCTAGACGAACCAGCGTCAAACCCACGAGGAACTACAGAACCTGCTACGCACCATCTCATCATCTCACGACCTTTCTTAGAGATCATTTGTAGGTTATTTTGACCATCATAGTTAGATTGATCAACAAATACCATACGGTAAGACTCAAGTGAGTAACCTGTTACTGGGTGTTTTGCACGAGCTTGTGCAACAGCACCGTGATCAAATAATGGTAATTTTACCACATTGATTACGTGACCATCTACATGCTCATACGAGTTAAAGTATCCAGTCAAACCTAAGTTACGACCAGATCCTGTGATAAAGCGACTGTCTCCACTTGAAACTTTCCAAGTGTTAGAACCTACACCAAAGTGATTCTTAAGTGCTTCATCGAATTCACGAGCACCACCGGTACCAGTGTATAATGTAACTTGCTTAGCAGAAGCATCAGTCATTCCGTAGAACAAGTCACCAATAATATTCTTTAATTTAGTCTCAGTCATTGTAGAGTAAGTATCTTTATTGATAACTTGCTGTAATAACCCAGGACCAACAATTACAGGCTGACCATTCTCATCTTTCATGTGAGTGTGCCCGTTAGAATCGTAAGATTTGTTACCGTACCAGTAGTACATTTCACACTCTTCTTTAAAGTCAAGCATGTGTAAATATTCTTCATAGTCCATCCACAATTTAGTTGTAGATCCACCTTTAGTTGGTAACGAGAATTCTGCTACAAAATCTTTAGCATTACCAGACATGTGGTAAGACTTACGAACTGTAGTTAATTTGTTACGAACTAAACCAGGAGTTTCCCAGTTAGATGCATTACCACGAGAGAAGTCAACTCCTACTGGCGCATACATAGAAGCAAATAATGCTCCTATTGCTAAATCTGCCGCTGGCATAGTTGCAGTAGTTGATGGGTTAACTAATTGTAGAGTATATTTCCAGTTAGATCCACTTGGTACTGGCTCTTTCATAATACGAGCTTGTACACCTGATTGAGATACTAATACATAAGGAAATACAAAGTTTTTGTCAGGGAATTCCACATCAAAAGGTGCACCACCTGCGCCTTGTGCGCTTGCTATTGCTACTGCCACTGGACGAGTTCTCAATCGTTGTGTCGCTACGCGATACTCATACTCAAGACGGTCAATAGACTTAACGTTACCAACACCTTCAGTTAAGAAAGATAGTGGAAACCGTTTATCATCTTTACCTGATAAATGAGTAATGATTGGAGATAATTCAGCAGGCTTAGAAAGCAACGCGTTCGCTAGACTGTTCATGTCAGTCATTTGCGAATCGTTATAAAACGTTTTTTGAACGCTTATATTTGTTCCATTTACCATTTTTTATCTATTTTTAAAAGTTATATATGCAGTCGTGTTTCCACTAATTGCCTAAGTTAATAAATCGAGACTTAAATCGTCAAAATCAACATTTGACTTTCGTCTTGACGCTTTGTTAGCACTCTTAAGAGGCTTACCTGATCTAGATATTTTATCTTTAAGTGTTTTAGCACTTTTAGTTTTAGCTTTTGAATCTATGATTTTCTCTAAATCAAATCCTCTATACATGAGGTAATCCATTGCTAATTTAACATCTAGCTTTGCATCTTTGTGATCCAAATCTCGCTGTGTGTGACCTTCTTTAGTCACGGGTTTAGAGATATAATCAAAAAATTTCTTTTTATCTCTAGCTGGTAAGGTTACTCCTGCAAGTTCTGTAGAATCATCTATAGTCTTGCTTAGACCGTCCCAAAATTTTTGTTGCTCCGCCTCAGACTGTTGTCTTTGTTCTTGCTGCTTTGCAATCAATTGTTCTCTTTGCTGAGCTTGCTGCTTTACTAAAGCATTTTTTGCTCTTCCAGATCTTTCAAACAACTTGCCACTATCTTCATAATCTTCAAGAGTTTCCTCTATAAAATCTTTATCATGACCTTTAGCGTGAAAATATTCAGCTAAAATAGCTTTTTGTGTTCTAGTATCTTCTTTAGAAATATTCAAAGTTGAATAATCGTTATTAGATCCGTAAGTATCCATAAACTGTTTAGAATCTCCTCCCGCAAGAGTGTACTCTAAATGTTTTTTGATTATAGGAAACTTATTAAATATCTCTTCAAGATTATCTTCAGCCATTTTAGCTGCTGCATCTTTTGTAAGAGCTACTAAGCCATCGCTAGTATCTTCGTAGTCACCTTCAAGCTCGTATCCAAGTTTTGATAACACTTCAGAAA
>Ga0181390_1000075_pt1 | contig 35077 bp, 43 predicted proteins | sample 13SPOviralmetaG_FD_130085 | JGI IMG/M metagenome (GOLD analysis project Ga0181390, IMG submission 130085) | Marine viral communities from the oligotrophic San Pedro Time Series (SPOT) site, San Pedro Channel, CA, USA - 13 SPOT_SRF_2010-07-21 | ecosystem: Environmental > Aquatic > Marine > Strait...
GAAAGCTTAGATATTTGGTAAGCCATCTGCATGTATATTAAGTCTACTGGTATTCTAGGCATATCTCGTTAAAATAAAAAAGTCCATGTATTATACACGGACTTCTTAAAAAGTTTATTAAAAGGTGTGACTGTTTATGCTTCTTCTTCTTCAGCCGCTCCTCTTGGATCTCCAGTAAATGCTTCTCTACATTGATCTATTTTATTACAGTAGGCTTCTTTCATTTCATTCATCATAGCCTCGTAAGTTTCATTAGACATTTCAATATCTTCGTTAAGCTTTTCGTAAGCTTCTTCTAATGCTTGAGCAGCTAGAGTAGCCGCTAGTGCAGCATTTTCTTTCATGTATGTTTCCAATGTGTGGTCTTCGTAATCATCACCACTGAATTCACATGCTTCCATTACAACACTCTTGTAAGTTTTAACCATTTGTTCAGCAACCTTTAGTGCCTCTTCAGATTCTTCAGTTCCTTGTTCGTCTTCCTCTTCAGCTTCTTCTGTTTCTTCAACGTCATCAGCGTCTGCTACTTCTTTCTCCTCATCCTCTTCAACTTCTTCGTCGTTAAAATCTTCAACATCATCAGTTTCTCCTTCTGGTGCTGGGTACCCTTCTGGGTTTTCGTGTTCTCCTACGTCAGAACCTTTAAGATTCTTACTGTAATCCTCGAACGATAATATTTGTTTTGCCATAATATTTTATTATTGTTTTCTTTTATTATATATCAAACCCAATTTATAAAGTTTCGATATTGTTATCTTTCATCCATACCGCTAACTTTTCAGTAGTACTATTGAATATTCTGCTTCGCTTAGTATCTAAGCCATGATTATTAAAATACTCTTTTGCTAGATAGTAACTTGGCTCTATTGATTCACCGTTTACTTGCATATCTTCTATGTGTCTGATAATCTCTAAACAAATCGTAGCAGCTTGCCAAAAGAAAGCACTATATCCGGTTAAATCATTATAGAATCTATTTATAAATTCAGAACCGTTTTTACCAAATTCTTTTTCTCTCTTCTTTGAATCAGCATTTATAGGGAAAAACTTCTTACCAAAAGAATTAATCCAAATGATCATGTTTTGAGATTCAGAATCATACACTGGTTCCATTAATCCTTGCTTAATAATTTCTTTACGTTGTTCCTCAATCCACTTAGGATATTTAATCTTGCCATTCTCTTTAATCCATTTATTATACGTGTAACCATCTACACCTTCATTAAGTACTTTAACATACTTAAGTTTTTTAGATTCAACGAATTTTTCAGGATCATCTTGCATTACATTCTTTTCTAAAAATGCTGCATCAACATTAAATGATTTGTCTATTTTCTTGATCAATTTAGCCATATTACCTAAAGAAATACCAGCTTCTTTCATGGCATCCTTTATTTTAATACTTCCATCTACAACTCTTTTAGCATATCCCATTGGTGAGAATTTACCTTCATTCATTCCTAGTAATCTTTCTCTTTCTTGCTCTAATGCTTGAAGAGTTTCATTATCTAATGGTTCACCATTTCCACCTTCTTCGTCTTCGATCTGTTGATCAATAACTTTAATAGCTTTTTTGATAGCAGACTTAGACATGCCTTCAGTAACTACAGATTCTTCAAGAGTTGAAACAAAGTCAAATAATATTTTACCTTCTGTTCTACCTCTTAAATCAATTAAAAGTTCTTCAGAGGCTGGACCCATGTTTTTCCAACGTTTATCTGTTTTTTGAATCCTTCCTAATTTAGGTTCTTCTTGAAAAACATAAATCATTTGTAATTTATCTTCTAATCTAATACCAACAGCATCACCTTCTCTTTTTGAAAAGTAAATGTCACCATCATTTCCTGGTTTAGAAAAATCAGTTGATGTGTGTTTATCTTTTTCATTAACTACAGATTCATCAACGCCAACTGTTGCAAGTTTAGTAATATCTTTATATTGATATAAGAAACCAATAATAGGATATTTATCGCCATCAGTAACTTTATAACCTACAGCATTCTTGTTAGTCTTAGGAGGATTAGGTATGTTTACTCTTTTCATATCGTCTCCTTTAAATATAAAGGGAGCCATAAAACTCTTTTTAGGAGCATAATCAGTTTCAATTATTTCCCATTCACCAAATCCAGTTTTGATCTTATCACCTACTTTAAATTTATCGGTAATATACTTCTCAGCTTCATTAAGTGGTTTAATGTACTTTAGTTGGTTTGACTCTTTCATGTTGTCTATTTCTTTTGATTTTTTCATTGCCCAATCAACACCTTCGTCTCCACCCCAGATTAACCAAGAAACATATCCTTTGTCTTTCCACGGTGTTCCTTTTAATTCTGCTTTTATTGATGAATTTTTTCTGTGCCTATTAAACGATGCCATTCTCTTTACAGTATCAGCTGAGATCTTTTCACCTTTAGCTAATTGATTTGCTCTTGTCCACCCAACTGCAGTACCTGCATCTACTTCATCTCTTCCATGCTCATCTCTCCAGTCAAGTGCTTTTTTTGCATTCTTTTTGGCAGCAGCGGGATAATCGTTGTAAGTATCTTCCTCGTTTATCATTGATTCTCCTAAAGATGGTGCGTTATCTGTTCCACATTTATGACAAGTATACATGTCATCTCCGCCATCCTGCTTTAACCAAGTCCATGAGCAATTGCCACATGTTATATTGTTAGGTGATTCAGATTCTTTCGACGGCTTTGAATGTTTGAATTTACCCAATTTATCGCTTAATCCAATTTCTGATTCTACACCTTCTTTAAGTCCTTTGTCATGACCACCATCTCTAACTTCTTTAGCAACATCTTTGTCTGCTCCACCCCATGTACCGTCACCTTTAGTTAAAAATGCATTTACTCGTGCATATCCCCATTGTTGTTCACTTGCACCTGGCCTGTGACCAGTTTTCCACGCGGCCATACCTCTTCTCATTATGATTCTAATTAAACCAATTGGTACTCCAGTTTCTTCAGCCTTAGTTTTAAGAGCAGTTTCTATTTTAGCATCGGCTATTTTACCTCTATCGCCTTCTGCCTTTTCTTCATTAATATTAGATTCATTATACGTATCATTTGGAAAAACCCAACCTATTGCGATATCACCTATTTGTTTCTCAATGGCACGCCATTGTCTTCCCCAATATTTCTTATTAGCAATTGCAAAAGTAGCTTCATCATGTTCAACTTTATATGCTGGATTGTTTTTATTATCTTCAAATTCAAATTCGTATCCAGCTGCTTTTAATTCTTTTCCAATATTTTCAAAATTACCAGCCTTTTCTACTGCGTTAAACCAATCATTGAGTGCAAAAGCATAAGGCTTAGCCTTTTCAGATATTTCTACTGATTCATCTTTTTTATCACCATATAATTCGTGATATTTTTTGACATGTTTAGAAGTTTTTACTTCACCTTTAGCTTTGGCCTCTTTGTCACCTGGTAATTCTTTATAAGCATCTGGATCGTCATCGTCCATTTCAGCTTGCTTTTTCATTTTATCTTCTTTTTTCTCTTCATCATCGTCATCTAAACCTCTCATATATGGATCTGGTCCTGGTTTTGCATCTGCTTCAGCGACTGCAAATTGACTGTCGTTATAAAGAGCTTCTAGCCATTCTAAAAATTCTGGTGTTTTCTTCATTACCTTTTTATGTCCGTACTCTTTGAAGAATTCTTTTTGAAAAGAATCAAAGTTTTTATGGTTGTTAATCATCTGGTGTATATCAGACATAACACCTTCTAATATTGTAATTGGTCTATTTTCCATTTCTTCTATATCTATGTCTTTGGTTGTTTTTTCTTTTTTCTTAGCAGTGTCTATTTTAGCTTTAAGTATTTCAGCCTGCTTTTGCAACATTAATTTTTCAGCTTCGCTTTCAGATTGTCTAAGTTGTATCTTTGCTAATGAAGCTTGCATTTTTCCAGAAGGTTCTTCAGAATCTGCCATTTCTTTGGCTTTACTAATAGCATCCTCTTTTTTAGAAACCAGTTTACCAATCTTTTTATTGATGTCCTTAACTTTGCTTTTTACGCTAGGCGCCTTTTCATTAATGTATTTCATATTTCAATTGCTTTTATATCATATGCTGACGGTCCCCAAAATAATACTTGTTCAACGTCGTCACCAAAGTGATAATTTTTAATTGCATCGGTGGATTTAAATGTAATCGGATAAGATCCCCAATGTTTTGCACCCTTTTTTAAACTTCCATATTTTTCTAACATGTCATCATAATCAAGACCATAGTTATATCCAATATCTCTTTTAGGCTTGTGTCTTGAAGACCAATTCATACCCAGTTTGAGGTAATCCGCTTCACCGTAAATAAAGCCATTTTTAACAATATTTTGTCTAATTTTTTCTGATGATACAAAGTGTACAATTAGTTTATCTGATGGATGATCTTCAGCAGGTGCATCAAAGAAATACATGGTCGGTAGTTTACTATAATATTTTCGACTATTAACCTTTGTGATTAGATTAACTGCGTCAGACTCGGAATCAAGTTTTTCCTGAGGCAATAGATACTTTTTAATCCATTTTGCAAGCGACATATTAGTTCTATCGAAATGCTTCTTTAGAACATCAGTCTTTTTTCCACCTGCAGCTTCATTCAAAAAACTATTGTATGTGTTTATGTATTTCATATTAAAATTTCGGTATACCACCTATTTTTACAGCTCGTTTTCTCCAAAGATCTAACACTTCTTCTTTTTCTTGTTTACTAATTACGTCACCTTCTATTTGAGTGTCTAAGTATCTGTTAACTGCATCACTCATTGGCTCTTTTCTTTTTTTAGCCTCGTATCTAAGTCCCTGTAAATTAGCATCTACTTCTTTAGGTAACATTAAATAATGAAAGTATGGTAGAAGACCTAAGTTAATTAGATTTCTTATTTCGCTATCATCTTCAATAGGTTTACCAGCTCTATAATTACCAGTGTCTACACCATCCTGTGTTATGTGTTCCATTTCATGTCTAATAACATCTGCTAAATGAAAATATACAGTAGACCATTCTCCTGGAATCCAATCAGGATTTATACCAAAATCTATTAGAATATATGGAGTTTGATAATCACCATCATCGTCTTCATCTCTACCATCTGCACCAGTTGAAGGTAAAACTTCAAAGCCTTTAAATTTCTTATCGATATGAATAGTTGCATCAAAGTCAAATTCTAAACCTCGTTCTTCGATTTGGTCCACATAATTGATAACTGCTTTGCCACCTTTATATGTGTTTACCCATTTCCTAAACGTTAATTTAGTTAACTTTGAAGCAAGTCCATCGTATGCACTTCTACCTTCTCCTATAAAACTCTCGTAAGCTTTGATATGTTTCATGGTTTATATATCACAAAAAAAGGGGAAGCTATTCGCTTCCCCTTGACCCCAGTGTATATTATGCCTAAATAATCTAACTGTTAACGGAGCCTGAATCAGCCAAAGCTGTACCATCGTCCGTTGTTGTGAAAATTTCGTTTAATGTTTCAAGGCAATCATCTGCATCTGCATATGCTTTTACTAAATTATCCATTTCTTCTAGAATCTGTGGGTGTTCACCGATACCAGCTGAGTTTTTCATGTAAACTTCTAATGTTGCAAGGGCTTCTAACTTTTGCGCTTCATATTTTAATCTTAGCGCTTCTACTTTTAAATTCATAAATCTATTTCTTTTTTAATTCATCGATTATCATTTGCAATCCTCTAAATAATATAGCGGGCACAGCAAATGTCCAGAATTGATCTGTGTTTATTTTAAATAATGCTACTAACCAAAATATATTGGATTGTACTCCCATTTGATTATTTAACATATACGTTAAAAATTTACCAAAGTAGCCGAGTAATTTGTTTAGGTGTTTCATAAATGTAATTTTATAAGGGTTATACTAATTGATGTTTAAATTGTTTCACATATTTTTGAAGAGCTAATTCTTTAGCTTTAGCTTCTAATTCAATATCTAGATCTAAACCATATGTTTCTATGTGCTCATAGATATAATCTGAATGTGCACGCTTATTTGTCTGTGTTTCGTCTTCGTGTAATTGTTGACATGAAGAATAATGTACTAACTGTTTGATGTCCTTAGGCCATGTGGTAGATGCCAGTTTAAGAGCTTCTTCCTGAGATAATTCTCCAGGATGACACCAATGGTGATGATAGTCAAATGTAATAGGAATGCCTATTTTATTATGTACGCCAACATATAAATCTTCGGTAGTGTATTGACTTTCCTTATCATCGTTTTCTACAACAAGACGTTTACGTACACTTGCATCTAACAGATAAAAGTTATCTACGAATCTTTGCATTGCTTCGGCTTTTCCACCTTGAGTAGTATTGACATGTATATTGATAGGTGCAGAATGATCACGTGGTAATCCAAGTAAATCCATAATTTCACCATGCTTATTAAGATCAATAATACATTTGTCAACTACTCTCTGAGTAAGAGATGCTAAAACATCGAATGGGCCAGGGTGAAATGTCAAACGTTGACCATTATCCATTGCTATTTTGCCAGCGCCTTTAAGAGTATTAGCAATTTTAGTATAATCTGGTAAATCAGATAATTCATACTCGCTCATCCATGGAAACATATCAGAGCTGATGCGGAATAGCTTGATACCATTGCGATTGTTCCAATTGATAATCTTAACCAAATCCTTAGCGTTAAGCAGTGCTAACTCTGAAGCATACTCAATACCTTTAGCTGCAAACGTACGTTTGATCATACTACGATTTGTAGTTATTTTATCTGATTTCTGTAAAGTTGTATTGATACAACAATATCCATAGTTGTTATTTGTCATTTCCAAAAAGTGCTATAAAAAAATTAATAAGAAATAGAGTGAGAAATATTGGCCAAACTAATGTTACACCGAATCGCTGTAAATGAGTAAACCTAAAAAACTCGTCTTTGATAATACCTGAAACTATTAAGTCATACATAAGATTAAAAAGTACACCACATAATGCATAATATGACATCCATCGTATTTCAATAGCATAAGTGTTTAATAAATAATCTAGCATATTTCTTATATTGTGGTATTACCTATTGTTTCAATTGTTCCCAGTTTAAAAACCGTCTCCAATTATGTTCTTTGATTAGACCTGTCCAAAGCTTGATATATTTTCTTTCTTTAGGCTTTAGAATATGTCGAGGCTGTTCGTTGATAAATCTTTGCATTTTTTCTGGATCAAACTTTTTACCTAATGCAATACTCTTACATTTAAAATACAACTCTCTAGTAGTTCCATCAAATATTTCCATTATATCCGATACCCTTTCCTTTGTCATATCAAACTCGTTAGCTAAATCTTCAGCTAATTTTAAAAGAAGTTTTTGTTCCGCCTCTAAATGCTTTTTCATCATGACAGCTTTACGTTTGTTGTATTGTTTTCTATCATAATCAACTGCTTCTATCAAAGTTTCACCTTCTAACCAAGGACTTTCTTTTTTAATAGCTTCTACTTTGGCTTCGTAGATCTTATCTTCTAAATACACTTCCCTACCTAAATGGTTAAATTCGTATTCACCAAATTCTATTCTTTGCTGAAGTTCACTAGCACCTTTAAATAAGTATTTCTTAGGTAGTTTAACAACTCCATGAAATCTACGCCACCATGTAAATTGTCTACTCATTAGGAAAACCTTTTTAACAATTCATCTATTTGTTCCTTTGATGTCCAACCTGAAACCTCGTCAACGTTATCCATAAAGTTGTCTGTAACAAATCTACCGTCTTTATCAAATACAGCAACCTCAAAAGATGAGTACATTGTAGAATCTAGTAAATCCTCTCTGGGCGTAGAGTAAACGAACGAACCAGCTTGAACACTTACTGTAACGTCTTTAAATTCTACGGTAGCTCCTACTCCACCGTGAGTTTGCTTCTTAAATTTTAAATCTTCAAATCTCATATCTTTTATTTTTATTAAAAATTACCAGGTGCAACTTGCATACAAGTTAAACCCATATCTCTCCACATATCAACTACTTTTTGCCTGTCATCAAATACACAAACTACATCATCAATATGACCTTGTGTTGGAAATAAGTCATTAAACCATTTCTTCTTAAGATCGTCATCTGGCATAAACTGAAAGTCTCTGCTAGTCGGTCTCATCTTCAATACATTAAATGGTACATCAAACTTTTTTAACCATGCTTTAGTAGCATCTTTAGTAGCTTTAGATCTTCCACTAAAAATAACAATCATGTGTCCAGCTGCATCTAGCATTTGAGCCATTTTAATTACAGCATCATGTGGTTGGTCAAGATCAATGTTCTTAGGATCAAAGAAAGTGTCCCAATCCATTTTACCATTGTCCTTTATAGAAATAGCTCTTCGCTTATCGATGAGAGCTAAAGTTCCGTCTAAATCAAATATTACTTTTTTCATTTCTTTTGCTTTTAATTATACTACTAATATACCACAAATAAACGACATAAAAAAATATTTGAGCGTTTATTTTAGTAGATCTTCTAATTTATTTTCTATGTCTACCATTTCTTCAACAGTAAATACATCAAAGTCATTAAACAACCATCCAGTATTTGTCTCAATAAGAATCACATTTTCAAATACTTCTATACTTTCAACGGTATGAATTGTTTTATCGTCTGGAAACACAACGTATGGTGTGGAATCTATACGATAATATCGTTCTTCGATAGTCATTTTAACCCCAATCTTTTTCGAAAGTATACCAGTGATCTGCGCCCGCACAATCTCTTGCGGCTTCAATAACTAAATATTGCTTTTCTTCGTAAGTCAATGTCTTTAGGACATGGATTAAATGCATTTCAATTAATTCATCTGACTGTAAATACGCATAACAATATTGACCTAAGCCTGAAATTAACCTATATGCAAGATCATTATTGGAATTATATCTAGTACCTTGATATAATTCTGCGGTATAAGGTTGCTGTTCGTTTTGTTTTTGTGTGAGCTGCCAGAAAGCATCCTCGCTTAAGTTAGATTTAACCTCATCAACTATATTAATAATAGTTTCTTTGTGCTTAAGAGCACCTGTGTAGCCAGAACCGCCTGTCCCATTACACTTTACTTCTGTTGCGATAAATTTACTCATATTTTTATTTTTGTTATACTACTAATATACCACAAATATTTGACATAAAAAAATCTGGGCTGAATTATTTTCAACTTATTTTCATTTGCTTACTTTTAATCTTAATTACAGCTTCTAAGTTTTCTAAAGAGGTATTTAAATAATCTATTTGAATTTGATTAGTACATTCTATAGTTTCATAAAATCTATTAACTAATGTAACGTACCTTTTGGCTGCTTCTAATTGTTGATAATTTTTGCAGCTTACTATTACGGCATGTGCTTTTTTATTAATAACGAATAATTGATCAATATCTCTTTTGAATTCCATATTATGGTTTTAAATAATTAAGTACTGCTTTCCAATCTTTAAACTCTTCATTGCCAAATTTTATCAATTCTCCTTCGAAATCGGCAGCACCATTATTTGGCCTATCATCAATCAAATAATCACCCTTTAACAAATCCTTTCTGTGTGATAAGATCAACCTCCTATTCATAGAGAAACCTAAATACTTTTCTACCCAAACTCTTTTGGCAGTCCAAGCATCTTCGTTAGCCCACGGAGCCGTAGATAAAAGGAATACATCGTACTTTTCAGATGCATGCAATTTTTCTATTGCCTTAAGTGAGCCTTCGACTGGCTCAGCTTTATAAAAACCTCTAGCATCTCTATCGATAATAGTACCATATCCTACTTTGGTAATTTGCTCATCAGTGTATTCTTTGTCTATAAAACCTAATAGATCAACAACTACACCATCTAAGTCTACATATATAATTTTCTTATTTGTCATTCTTAGGTTTTAGGTTAACTGTTTTGAATAAAATAGTTGATAGGATGTAAATACCTATAGCTTGATAGTAGTTTATAGTATTTATAGGATCTATAGCTGGAACTAAACATTTGTTCCAAAGTATTTGAATAATTAAACCCACTAGAGCCACTGCTCCTAAAACTACGATTGATGCTCCGATTAAAAAGCCTATTGATTTTGATTGCATAATTCTTATCTTTGTTATTACTTAGCTAATATACCACAAATAATTGACATAAAAAAATTATTTGACGATTATTTTTGGATTTTTTATTTTATACTTCTTAGACCACTCTTCAATAAAATTAAAACCTATGCCTAATTCTACTATTTCATATTTATGATCAATGATAGGTTTAGTAGCACGAAGGTTATTAATAACATCCACATGTATGTTTGTGACTATCATGTAATACGTGTTACTAGTTTTCTGTTTTCTATAAACAGCAACACTTGTTGGTTTTTCTTGTTCTAACCAAGGTAATTTTAGTTTTTTCATTTCCAGAATAATTGTACCGAAATAAGTGCAAATGCTAAACACAGAGAAACCGCAGTCTTTATGTTAATACCTTCATCTAGAAAATACCACGTTAAGAATGCGAATGAAGTTATACCCATTGAAAATCCTATAAATCTTCCTGGCCATAATGCTCCGTCGTAATAACCTGCAATTAATGCGGTTGCTTTAATAAACATATAGCTAATAATTGTGCCACCTAAAATACTAATGATCAATGGGTTCTTTTTAGCCCACACATTTATAAATTGACCATTAGTCTGAAACCATATCAATGTTTGTCCCGCTAAGAACAGTAGCATACCTGCTAATAATCCTCTCAAAACAGTGTCGTGGTTTTAGTTAACATATGACTTATGAATGAATACCTATGATGTGGTGTTGCTCCACTTTCAGCGATGGCATCTCTATGTTGTTTTGTACCGTAACCTTTATTTGATCCCCATCCGTATACTTCATTACCTTCACTTAGGTTTTTCATTAGCATATCTCTTTCTGTCTTTGCAAGAATAGAAGCTGCTGCAATACTTGTATACATGTTGTCTCCACCCACTACAGTCTCATATGGTACTCCATTGAATCCGTGGAATTGATCTCCATCTACTAATATAAATTCAAACTCTGTATTCTTATAAACTTCACGCAAACATATTTCCATGCCAGTAAGAGTGGCTTTAAGAATGTTAGTAGATTCTATTTCTTCTACAGGAATATGCTCAACATGCCAAGCTATTGCATTTTCCAATACCAATTGTCTTGCTGTTGCTCTATTACCTTCATTTAAAATTTTAGAGTCTTTAACTAATTCATGTTGAAATCCGTGTGGCATAATACATGCTGCTACGGTAACTGGTCCTGCTAATGCGCCTCTTCCTGCTTCATCAACTCCGATCTCGATTGCCGAATGATCATCATGATAATTCGACTTAAGTAATATGTGCTTTGCCATAAGTTTGTTTTATGGTTATTATACACACAAGATTATATTTGTTTCCTTTGAGGTCTGTCCCACCTCATTTGAATTTCTTTTTTGTAAAAACCTAGCTTTTCGTAGAATCCTACATTTTTTTTACTACAGTTCAATATAGTTTTATAACAATTCTTTTCTACTGCAAGATCTTTTAGAAATTCTATCATCATAGAACCAATACCCATGCCCTTTGCACTTTTATCTACTGCAACGTCCTCGATAACGGCTATTCTATTACCTGATCTGATTAGTTTATTAATAGTAATCATACTAGCTACACCGACTACATGTGTTTCGTCTTCGACAACAATATATGTAATATTGTTATCCTCTAATATGTTCCACCATTGTCTCGGAGGTGCTTCTGTGTAACCAAAATGTTGGCTATAGATTTCACATATTCTAGTTAAATCATCGCCTTTGGCCAATCTAACCTTTATTTGATGTTGTTCTGGATTTTCCATTTGTCATATCTGACTACAACCTCTTGTAAGATCTTTGCTCTAACAATATCCTTTTCTGTAAAAATATGTGTTCCTACTCCTTTTACATCTTGGATTAAATTGATAAAATCTGGTAAGCTAACTTGCGATGCTTGAATATCTGCTTGGCTAACATCACCGGTAACTACAACTTTACTTTTACTACCCATTCTAGTTACAAATAACATTAGTTGTTTAAAGTTAGCATTTTGAGCTTCATCTAAAACCATCAATGCATCGTCGAAAGTATCACCTCTCATATATGCCAATGGTTCAAATCTAATTATCTTCTTTTCAAACAAGGTCTCAGTTAATTCGTGACCAATTATTTTTATCAGATTAGATTTGTATGATTTCATGTAAGGATCAACTTTATCTTCGATCCCACCTGGTAAATGTCCTAGCTTTTCGCCAGCTTCTTGAATAGGTTTACATAAAATGATTTCTTTTATCTCTTTGTTCTGCAACATTTGTAAAGCGGTATAACATGCTGTAAATGTTTTTGAAGTTCCTGCAGGTCCATAACAAAACGTTATGTCATTTTTTAAAATAGTGTCGACGTAATCTCTTTGTCCAGGTCTTAGTCTAATTGTTTTAATTCCTGCAGCGATCGATGCTGCTCTAGAGGTTCTTGCCATATTGTATGTTTTTTTAATCACCTGCCATAATGACAAGTTCTTTAAGTTTTAATAATTTGTTACACTTCTCGTATTCTTCTAATGATTCGAAGTATTTAATCATTAGGTCAATAAAGTTACTCCTTTGTTTAATTCCATGGGGTATTTCTACTATATGATCACTGTCTTTAAACGCTATAAAACGATTTACAGTTTTCGTAAAGTTCCTGGTAATTTGATAATATGATGCTCTCATCAAACTGTCTTTATCAGAATTAGAAATAAAATCGTTCATCGCTTTCAGCCATTTGTTTTATTTAAGATCATGCCGTGACATGTTCTCTTAAGGTATATATTGTATAACGAGTTTGTATTGTGAAATAATTAGGCCCTAAAATATTAGGATAATACCTTATTCGTTTGAGTCCTTTTTAGACTGGACATATTTAGCCTTTGCTTTTTGTTTACGCTTGATTTCACTAGGCTTGGTAAATTGTTTTCTATCGCGAACTTCTTTAAGTTGCTTAGTTCTTATTACCTTTGATTTATAGTTTTTTAGGGCTCTTTCTATCCCTCCTTTGTTAACTTCTATTCTTAGCATTTATTTTCTATTTCTATTTGCTTTTTGATTTCGTAAATAACTTTGCATTTTTCAAAATCTTCTCTACTTTCATAATGTTTTAACATCTCCTCCATAATAAAAATCTTTCTATCGCTTTCAAAATCAGATAGTATTACATAAGTTGGATGATTCTGCATAGCGTCAAATACCGCTCTAAAGAAAGCTTCGGAATTAAGTAACATTATATTATTAACAATGCTGTACCACATGTCATTGTCTTTGTCGCCTTTGTCCCTGTTAAAAAATGAACTATCCATTACTATTCTCTTGATTCTGTTTTATTTTACTTATATATTCAAGCGATTCGTCGTTTAATTCTGGGTAGGTTGCATTAATTCTACATAAAAGAGATCCTCGTCTATTTTTACCATATACTGGATATCCCTTATCTTTAATTCGTAATGTTTTACCTGGATGAGATTTTGCAGGAACGCTAACAGATATTAATCCGTCTGGTGTCCAAACTTCTATTTTACACCCATAGATAATGTCATACCATGGTAAATTATGTTCGATCCATATGTCATCGCCTTGTAAAATAAAATTTACATTTACTTCAACGTTTGTGTGTATTACTAAATCTCCAGCTGGAAGGTTTGAATTATATGGATGTGGTTGTCCTTTACCTGATAATCTAAATTTCTGGCCGGTTTTTAAACCGGGTTTAAAACTAACATTTATTTGATTACCATTAACTGTGAATTTTTTATCTAAGCCATTCATGGCTTCCATAAAACTTACGTGCATTTCTACCCTAACATCCATTCCACGTTGCTGCGTCTGCTGAGCACCGCCAAACATCTGATCAAAGATATCGCTTAAGTTTGTATTTGAATCATGAAACTGTCCGAAGAAATCTGCGCCTGAACCTCTAACATCATATGCGTGTCGTTTTGACTCGTCACCTATGACGTCATATGCTTCTGCTACAAGTTTGAATTTAGTGTCATCCCCTCCAGATTTATCAGGATGATATTCTTTGGCTAGTTTTCTATATGCCTTTTTAATATCTTCTTGAGTAGCATGTCTATCTACACCTAGTGTATCATAGTGATTCATTATTCGTATTTAGATTACTACGAAGGTCAGATCTTAATTTACGCTCTTCAAGTTTTTCTAACTTAATCATGCGTTTTTCTCTAGTTAACTCTAAAGTGTTACTTTTCTCAAGAGCATCGGCAATTCTTTTTAGTTGTAGTAAAAAGTCTTGTGTTATTTTATTGTTTTCCATGTCTATTCTTTACGAGGTCTGATTTTCCATTTTGGAAATCTTGCCATGGCAATGATTTATCTTTCTTACCAGTTTGTGGACCGTTTATCATTATAGTGTCTTTATACGGATTTGTTTCACCGTCACGTCCTTGTGCCTGTAGAGTTCTACTCATCCAAGTGTGTAAATCCTCAATAGAGCCATTAAATTTTCTTATTCTATCTAGATCAGGATTTTCAGTATCGAAATCTTCCATAAGATCCTTTCTATCTAATTGTTTATAAACCTCTTGTCTAGTCTTTTCCATTTTTTCAGCATACTTAGGATCATCTTTTCTGTTGAATACTATCTGTTGTGTTAGCGAACCACTGATAGCTTTTAAATCTTTCTTTCTAGATTTAATTAACCATGCTGCTAGATCTTTAATAGACAAATCTTTAAATCTACCTTCAGCATCTGGCCAATCAGCGTCTTGCCACTCTGGTCTTTCTTCTAGAATAAATTGTTCAAATAACTTAATATGTTTCATATCTTATATATCAGAAAAAACCCAGTCGTTTCTGACTGGGTTTAATTTCGGGGGCCCGCGTTAGTTAGATAGCACTAACACGTTATAGATTATATATCTTGTCTTAATGAAATACTTTCGCTAATTATCTTTTGCTGTTTAACTAACATTGCACATTTTTCATATTCTTCTAACTCTTCGTAGTGTGAGATCATTACACTAAATGTTTGCATAAGTTCATTTACTTCGTTAGGTTCCATCATTCTAATATGCCAATCACTTATACCTTGTGATACAATATTATTATAATTTTCATCAATAGCCGCAGAGATCATAGCGTCTTTATATTTCTCTAATTTATGATCGAAATCATTGTTAGAGTTTTCTAAAAAATCATCAAAGTCAAAATCGTTATCTTCTTCCATATTTAATTGTTTATAGTACTAATATACCAATAATAATCGACATAAAAAAATCCTGACTGAATTATTTTATATTTATTTTCTTAGTATTGTTGGCATGTTTAAAACTGAGAGTTAAAATACCATCTTTCATAGTGGCTGAAATTGAATCCATATCAATTTCTTCTGGAAATCTAAATTGCTTGCTAAATGCCTTTGCAAAAGAATTTTCTTTGCCATCAGCACTGATTGTTAAGAGTTGTCCTTTGATTTCTAGATCAATGTCCTTTTTGCTAAAACCAGGAAGACTTACCATGAGTGTGTCTTTTTCTGTTTTATATTCTGGTCCAGAAATTCCTAATGTGTCCCATGCCTTCTTAGATACAGGGAAGTTAAAGAAATTGTCGAATGCATCTTCTAATGCACCGTTACCTAAATTTGATAAGTTTGTTAAATACATATTTTATAATTTTTGTTTTATGAGCATTATGCCCATGTCTTATACTGAAAATATTGTTCCAAAGTAGTATTTAAGACTCAGTGTCTTATGTGTATGACAAGTTGTCTTATATTAGAATGGCGATGTTGCAGCATCTGCAATAATTGGCATACTCGCCATTTTTAAAATAATATTGGCTGTTGCTTGAATGTCTTTCTCGCAATATGTTTTAATCTCACCAAGCCTACCGCTCCAATAATACTCGTTTACTTCTGGTCCTGACATTGCGTCTTTAGGCGATGGAATACCTAAGAGTTCTGAAATTAAACCTAACTTAGCAGAATTCCAGCCACCAAATTTCCAAACGTCTTGTGTGTCTAATAGACAGTTTTCCCATGGTTTCTGCTTATGTAAGTGAAAGGAAGGTGGAACACTAACTTTATTGATCAATGATCTTTTAATAAGATACGGCATATCAAATCCTTTAATGTTGTGCCCAACCCATTGCATCTTAGGGTACTTCTGCATGATCTTGGCTGCAGTCGTCATAAATTCTTTAAGAACATCAGCTTCATCTAACCCACTGAAAGACACTGCTTTAAAATCATTAGGGTGTCCAGTTTCGTCGAACTGTATCTGACCCATAGAAATACATACTATTTTACCCCATTCTGGATATAAACCCGCCATTCTTGACCACATTTTGTGTGGATCTTTAAAATCTTTAAGAGTTTCTGGTTGATTTTCTAGAAGTTGAGTAGTTTTAAGGTTCCAATACTCTTCTAAGTTTGGATTCTCATCAATAACTTCTTGTAATGTTTCTTTCTGTGTTGATGTCTCTATGTCTATAAAGATCATCTGCTTTAATTCGCTTGATGTGTACATAATATATTCTTTAATAAGTAAACTTCCTAACTATGTAGGTATTACTTATACGATGTACTTTAAAAAAGTTTAAAAATTATGTCCAGACTGTATCGTCCCAGGCTTTATATGAAGAAAGTTTTGAGTATGATTCAAACGTAAGACTAATCATTACGTGACCACCTGTAACAGATGCAGGTGTTGACTCATAGTTAAACCAATAATTAGGTGCTGTTTTTATTCTATCGTTTAAGAAATCAAATAACTCGTCTACTTGCATGTGGTGAACCCATACATTGACAATCATACATTCCATGTTAGCTTTTCCCATGTTTTTTATTTTTCTACTGAAAATCTTTTTTTATCAAAGTTAATGGTAGATTCAACATCTTTCTGTTGCAACATATCTATCTCTGACTCTTCTTCTTTATTTAGTTTTTTACCATAAAAATCTTCGTAAACTTTTTTATAGTAATATGACATTACACCATATATTGGCATAAACTCTGAAGACATCTCTACTACCCATGGTTTTCCATCAGTATCTACCATTAGATCAACTGAATAAATATCTAATTCGTTGTGTGCCTCTGCAAATTCATCAAAAACTGGTTGCCAATCTTGAGGCATGTCTTCCATTTTCTTAAGCACATATTTAAAGTATAACTTATCGTCCTTTTTCTTAGTCATCTTTTTGGTCTCTTCGTTACCATGTACTCTATGTACCCACATAACAGGTTCGCCTCTCCACATCATTATTCTGTGTTCTTCATCAATGTCTATCTTCTCGCTAAAAACTTCAAAATCAGAAAGATCTAAATCCTTAGCATCCTCAAGTGAATCTATTTTAATTATACCCTGTCCAGAGAATTTATTATCAGGTTTAGCTATGATGGGGAATTTTAACTGGTCTAAATCTTTTGCATCAGATATAGTCTTAGGTACATGTTTAGAATCTTTATGAGTCTCGTGCCATTTAACCTTTGATGCTATTTCCATCTTCTTCTCTTTAGAATTATAGATTAATTCCTTTGGAGTGCCAGCTTCTAATAATCTTTTAGTGTGTATATTGCAGAAATTAATTATAGGAAGTGAAGCCTTTTTAGGATCATCTCCCTTTGTAAACAATTCCATATATTGATTAACATTAAAAACCTCGTTTGTTACAAACTCAAAGTCAGGTAATTCACTAGAAACACACATAATTACTTTACGTAATTCGCCATCTCTCTCGTTAATAAATGTTTTGAAATCTTTAATTTTCATAAATTATATATCTCTGTAAGAATTAATTGGCTTTTTATATTGGTGACAAGCTACCAGCATATTCGTCAGGGTGTTCATTTTTCATACCTTCTCTATATGCCTTTGCCATTTCTTTAAGGTCTTTATCTATTTCTTCACTTAATTCTTGATTATAAACCCATTCTATCCAGTGTTTGTAAACTACTGTGAAACTACCTGGACCAATTCCTGGATTTCCATTAAGTTCAGGTACCCACATGACGCCATTTTTATCTAACATTAAATCAATGTTATAAAATTCTAGCTTTACTTTTTCACTGAGCTCTTCTTTGATTCTTTCGAGTTCATCTATATGTGGAAACTTAGCCATGTCTTGGTCAAGATATACTAAATCTATCTTTTCGTCTGCATCTTTTTTACCAACTGATTTGTCGTTTTTAGTATTAGTAACCCTTTCGCATAGATGAATAATTTTATTATTCATAACAAACGCTCTAAATTCTCTATCAATATCTTTGGCTTCTTGCCAAACATCAAATTTCATTTTAGATTTTTTAGCATCTTCATATGAATCAAACTTTTCAATACCTTGTGCACTTTCACCTATTGCTGGTTTAGCTATAATTGGAAGTTCTATTTTTTCTATATCGTCTAATTCGTATACGCAGTTTGGAACAAAATCCGTTTGATCAAATTCTTTATAGAATTTAATTTTATCTGCAGCTATCTGTATGTCCTCTACTTTATTATAAACCTTAGCTTTCATTTTTTCAAGTTCAACATGAGAGACAGACATGAAATTTAAAATAGGCTCATCATATTTAGTCTTGTTGTGTCTTCTGTTATCTGGAATTCTCTCGTCTTGATTATAGCCATCGTCGTCTACTAATACCAAATGTGCATATTTTTCATATATTTCTGCTAACATTCTTTTTGTAAAATCTTCTTGCTTTGGCGACAAACCAATATCACGCATGATGATTTGAATTTGCGGAATCTCATGTTCAGCAAATCTTTCGTTTAAAAATGTTTGGAAATCTTTTATAATCATATGCTATATATCTAAGAAGGAAAGACTTCTATAGTTCTTTCTTCTCTAACTAGATCTGCCCACTTGCCTTCATATCTAGTTCCTTTTACAATATGATTATCAACCCAATGATAATTACCACCCCTTGGTTTACCCATTAATAGACCATGGTATTTAAAACCATACTTGTCTAGCCAAGTTTCTGTAATATCTCGTACGTCTTCAGTTCTTGAAGTAAAGAATGTAATTACATGTCCTTCATCGTACCATTTATTAAGAGTCTCTACAGCACCAGTATATGGTAAAACTACTGACATTCTTTCAGGTTCTTCATTTGGTACATCATCAGTGATTGTACCATCAATGTCAATTAAATAATTCTTAGCACCGTTTTTTAAAACAGGCGATACTAAATGCCCGTCATCTCCGATTATTTCGTTAAATGTAATCTCTTTTTTCATCAATTTATTTGTTAAGTGTTATTATTTACATCTCATAAACGATACAGCGATATATCTTTTACCGGCTGAAATCGGCCTTGCACCGTGTCTGTGCGTAACTTTTCCAGGGTGTAAAGAAGCTGTACCTATCTTAGATGGATTAGAAAGTGTATTGTATTTAGGAAACCATGTTCCTCCACCTTCAAATTCATCATTAAGTTTTACTACCATTGATAGATCACTAAAATCATGATGTAGACTTAAGTGTGATTGTCTATCTGTAGTATATCTGATCATAAAGTTTTCGCTATACATGTCTAGCCAAGCCTTACCTTCTAAATGCCAAACATGTACACAAAGCGGATAAACTATTTCTTTTAAAACTCTATGATATATGTCTTGTAATTTTATATCTTCTAATAGAACGTCATTTGTTGGATAGAATTGATGTCTATCTTGTGTCCAATTATCTAACGTCTCTGCCAATGCCACGGCTTCCTTACAGAATTTAGGAGTAAATAATTGAAATTCATATATGTTATTACCTAAATCATCTAACATCAAATCATATTCTCCTTGTGCTAATGTTCTATTAACATACTTTTCTTTCCACGTTTCCCAATTAGAAGTATCTAGAATTTCAAAATATTGTTCTGTTTGTTTTTTTATAATTTGTGTCATTTTATCTGTTTTTTTTGATTGACCAACATAATCCATTGTAGGAGATATGGCTATAACCGAGCCATTGTGATATATGTCTAGAATATCGGTTCTTTTATGATCGCTATATGTAGCTATTAAAAATTCATCTACAGGAATTATATTTTTATGTAAGTTATAATCTAACAATTTTAATGCACACCCTCGTGTTATTACATATGCGTGTGTATTATATGAAGCCGCACTGTAATTCCACTCAGTGTGGTTTGGAATAGATGTGTCTTTTTCACCAGGTAAAATCCACTTACCTAAATATGCTAAATCATAATCAACATTAATTTCTTCTAAATTTGAAATAGGCTGTAAACTAATAAAGTCATCTTCTAAAATTAAAGCAGCATCTACGTTATCTTTAAGTATATTTCTCCAACAATTAATGTGACTAATAGCACATCCTATTTCTGAATCACTAACTTCTCTATTATACCATTCATTGGTACTTGGTATTTTCCAGTTATCATATACATTAAAATCATCTGGTAGTGGATCTTTAGATCCATTGTGCCCTTTAACTATTTTGTATTCTACAGAGTCTGATAGTCCTAGATTAGATAACTTATCGGCTATCAAATCATAATTCTCTTGAGAATGATCTAATGTAATTATGTATATTTTATTAAAACTTAATCTACCCATTTAGTACGTATTCTATTAGATCCTTCCACTCATAAGATCTACAATCCCAAGTTTGTCTTTTTGACCAATTGTGGTTTGCATTTATTACCTTTTGTTTTATTTCAGGTCCTACTTTACCTATAGATATTATGGATGAATTCCAATTTGTTTCATTGTTCACATCACATATTATACCAGAATGTACGGTTTCACTAAGAGCTGCAACTGAAGATGTAATTGGAATTACTTTAGCATATTGCATTTCAAGCGCAGTAATACAATATGTTTCTTCGTAGTCGGTAATATAGCACCAGTATTCTGCGCGCAACATAGCATCGTGTAATTCTATTTGAGTTTTATTACCAATTATATTAACATCGTCTAAAACGTTTATAATAGGCGCTAAACTTTCTAAGTGAGTTGAGCTGTACGCTGGAGAATAAATATCTAAAGAAGCCTTGTTTTTTATTTTTTTTATTTTAGGCCAGTTTTCTAATAATGAAATTAAACCTCTACTTGAATCTGAAGACCATATGAATTTATCTTTTATTTTAACTGGATTACCAATAAAAGTAGAAGTGTCTATTCCATTACCTATGACCCTTATTTTAGATCTGTCCAAACCATACCGATTAGACCATTGATCAGCATGCCATTGAGTTAAACACACAGTCATGTCTGGTTGCTTTAATAGTTCTTCAGTATTGTTTAACTCGATCCCTTTCCACCACACATGAGGGTGCGTGTTATGAGCCCAGAATATTTTCTTTGCAGTGTAATCTTTAAATTCAGATATAAAGTGAATGTAGCTTGCTGACACTATGATATCTATGTTATTATAATATGTACTGTGTATATTTTCTGTAGACATCCATATAACACCATCTATTTTACCAAGATCTTTAACCATACCAGATATAATAACTTCATATCCAAACTTAGCCATTTCTTTAGCTATGTTAGTTAAAGCTATTTCTGTGCCTCCACCTGTATTTATATTGGGATCTAAATTATTAGCTTGATATCCTATGTAAAATAGTATTCTCATTATTTAAAATGTTGGCCGCCTACCCATAAAACTAAACTTCTTCTAATACCACTTGTTACTGGAGTTACCCTATGCATCATATAACTTGGGAATATAATAACTACACCTGAACCTCTAGGTGTTTTATCTGAATTTGAGCCACCGTTCCATATTTCTAAATCTCCGCCTTCGTATGCAGAATCCTCAGTTAATTGAACAGTTAATGAAATCTTCCTTAATGAAGCATTACCTGGACCAATATCTTGGTGCCAATCATAATGTCCATCATCAGTTGCGTGATATTCTGTATATTGTATATTTTCTAAAACATCATGGATGTCAAATTTCCAAAGCTCATCGTTGGCTTCTGTTATCATTTCTTGAAACTTATGATAAATCCAATCCCATTCTTTAGTATGCGGAATCCACTTTATTTTAGAGGATCTTATTTCTTTGGTTGATTTTTCAGGATTACCTAGAATTGTTGCGTTTTCGTATTCTAATCCCAGTATTAAGTTGTTAAACTTGATAAGTTCTTCTACTGACAATCCGTCTTTATACCAGTAGTATTCTTGAGGATCATTTTCCTCAGCTTTAAATTTATATGACATATATTTATTATTATACTATTATATTATATATCTTACTAAAGTTTAGAGCAAAAAAAAGCCTAACGTTAGTTAGGCTTTTTAATTATCTTAAGATTGTATTATCTTCCGACCATCCATTGTACATACTGACCTTCACCATAGTTTAGAGTGACCATGCCGGCTCTTGTGTCCCATACAAAACCTTCAATATCGAAACCTTTACCGTCAACCATAATTACTAAACCACCACCACCTTCGCCAGCAGGTCCAGTAGGTCCCGTAGCTCCAGTATTACCTTTAGGTCCAGTTAAACCTTGAGCACCTGTTATACCTCTGTCACCTTTAGGTCCAGTACTACCTTGTGGTCCAGTTCCACCAGCTTGTCCTTTTTGTCCTTTAGCTCCATTAGAACCCGCTGCACCTGCTGGTCCAGTTATACCTTGAGGTCCAGTTGCACCTGTTGGTCCAGTTATACTTTTTCCATCACCACCTGTAGGTCCTTGAGCACCTGTTTGTCCTTTTTGTCCTTTAGCTCCATTAGAACCCGCTGCACCTGTTGGTCCAGTGTTTCCTGTATTACCTTTAGGTCCAGTTCCACCTTGTGCTCCTGTTGCACCTTTAGCTCCATTAGAACCTGCTGCACCTCTAGCTCCAGTTCCACCTTGTGCACCTACTTCACCCTTTTGTCCTTTAGCACCTCCGCCACCTTGTGAACCTGTGCTTCCTTTTGGTCCAGTTGGTCCAGTTCCACCTTGAGGTCCAGTTGGGCCAATATCTCCTAGTTTACCTTGAGAACCTATTTCACCTTTTTGTCCTTTAGCACCAGTAGATCCACCGCCACCTTGAGCTCCTTGAGGTCCAGTTGCACCTGTATTACCTTTAGGTCCTGTTCCACCTTGTGCACCTGTTTGTCCTTTTTGGCCTTTAGCTCCTTGCGCACCTGTTCCACCTTGAGGTCCAGTACTTCCAACGTTTCCTTTTGGTCCAATTCCACCCTGTGCACCTGTTTGTCCTTTTTGGCCTTTAGCGCCTTGTGCACCAGTTCCACCTTGAGGTCCAGTGTTTCCTATTTTACCTTGAGGTCCGACACCACCTTGAGGTCCTTGAGCACCAGTTACTCCTTTTTGTCCGACACCACCTTGAGGTCCAGTATTTCCAGTTGCACCTTTAGATCCTTGAGCACCTGTTCCACCCTGAGGTCCAGTACTTCCAACATTTCCTTTTGGTCCAGTTGCACCTGTTGCTCCTTTAGCTCCATTAGAACCTGCTGCTCCAGTACTACCTTTAGGTCCAATTACACCTTGGCCACCTTGTGCACCTGTTTGTCCTTTTTGGCCTTTAGCTCCATTAGAACCTGCTGCACCAGTTCCACCTTGAGGTCCAGTGTTTCCTGTATTACCCTTTGGTCCCAGGGCTCCAGTTGCACCTTGAGCACCTTGAGGTCCTTGTGCACCTTGAGCTCCCTTAAATCCTGAATAATTGGTAACGTTAAAGTTTCCTGTGTGTAGTACTTCGTTACCGCCTACGGTTGTTCCTTGTTTTAAATCTGCCATTTCTTTATTCTAAGTTTTGATTTAATGCCACTAAACAGTTATCAGAATCACAACCACTGGAGTCGCTTCCACAAACTTGACATGTATATTTTTCTGTATTGCTCATATTCTATATATTAAAATTAATATTTAAGATGCTCATCTGTTTCTGTAAAATTAAATGCATTTATTGTTCCGTTAGCTCCTAAATCCATAGGATCTATTTCAACAATCATTGGTAATGCCCACCAAGTTTTATGTTCACCTCCATTTATTGTAGAAGTATTGTAATAATCCAACCATCTTAAATGTATTTGATCATCTCCTTCTTGAAATCTACTAACTCTAATATTACCACCGTTACCACTTCTAGAACCTGCGGTTTTTTGATTATTATCTGCACTTGAATTTTCATAATTACCAGCCCATCTACACCAGTGATCGTTATAAAAATCAATACCCTGTGTATCAGTAAACCAATGTGGTAAAAAGAAATATGTACATAATGACCATTTATTCTTTTCTATATTACTGCCTGCAGGGTACATACAATATGGATTAGTAGTACTATTAGTGCCTGAATATGCAAATGTAGGTACTTGTGAACCACCACTTCTTGTATGTGTTCCTACATAATTGCGGCCACCTGTATCGTCTTTTTGTAAATTATTCATCCATATCATAGCAGCATACATTTTATCAGAATCTACATTAACATAACCAATATCACTATACCTGTTAGAATCTCCACTAAAGTTTTTGCCTTCATGAATAGAATACTGATGTCTTTCTGTTAATTCTCTATTAAACCATGATACATTATTAGTATCAAATCCACTACCATGTCTAGAATCACGTAAGTTAGGTCTACCTGTTAAATTTCTATCAGAATGAAATACTGTCCAGTAATTATCTGGATTAGTAATTCCAAATGCAGCTGTTGATTCTACTAAAGTTCTGCCATCAAATGAATCATGTCCTTTAAGTGTTTGTGATCTATCTCTATTGGGATCAAATCCACATTTTTGTATTGTTACGTTCCTTACATAAGAAGTCCCAACATCAATACTATTTGGCATATGATAATGTCCGTATCTAATATATTTTCTATTTGATACGTCTTGAACTTTAAAATAAAACTCGAATTCTTCCCATTCTATAGATGTACTACTAGAAGAAGCTGAATTAATCCAACCGTTAGTGTCTGATGCAGACCAAATATATGATGTTACACTACCGCCAGCTTCTTTTCTATCTAAACTAACTTTGTGTTGCCCTCTCATTCTAAGATATTCTTCTTCTAAAATCTGGCCTGAACCATTGCTTGTTATTGTATGATGAGGCCCATGATTGAAACTATAACCTGTTCCAGTATATGACATTTCTTTCATTCCAGCACCATACATTAAATCCATTCCATAACCTTCTGATCCAATAGCGCCCCAATTGCCTGAAACGTGCATTGAACAAATAGATTGTTCAGCACCGACTGTATTAGTATGTAATACTTCTTTAATAATGCCTAAGGTACTTGTACCTATTGCAGCATATGGATGTCTATGTGTTGGGCCATTGCCTCCAAAATGAAACCAATGATTAGCTCTTATGTTTCTCATAGCCTCAGCTAATGTTGCGTTAGAACCTATAGCATCATATGAAGATAATGTAAATATTACTTTTTCTCCGTAGCCACCTTCCATTATTTTACCTAGACATCCTGCTAATGAATTTCTAGCACTGTCGCTACCATATACATCGAAACATAATGAGTCTATTAATTCTCCACCATGATCTATTATAACCACGGTCAAGCCTCTACATGAATTAGTAATAGTAAATGAGCGTTCTGCTGAAATTAAAACATCGGTCTTTGAGCCATTTGTAGGTGAAGAGTTATTACTACCAGCAGTAACTTCAATTGTATATAATGAAGCATCACCCGATTCTCCTAAATGTGCTACTTTTAAATTTCTATCTTTACTTAGTTCCATTAAATAAATTAATTATATTATTTATATTATACAGTAAATCTCATTACAGTACCATCGTATAGTATTTCTGATCCATTTATATTAAGTCTTGTACCATCAAATGTTAATGCGCTTTCGGCATTCACAGATGATCCACCAGTTGCTGTAATAATTCTATTGTTAGAATTGTTAGAAACTGAAAGAGTAGGCCCTGTAGCTCCTGTTGGTCCTTGGGCTCCAGTTGCTCCTTTGGCTCCAGCAGCTCCTGTAGATCCAGTACTACCTTTAGGTCCAGTTCCACCTTGAGGTCCTTGTGCACCTTGAGGTCCAGTGTTTCCGATATTTCCTTTTGGTCCAGTTGGTCCAGTTATACCTATTATACCTTGACTACCTTGTGCACCTGTTTGTCCTTTTTGACCTTTAGCTCCAGCTGCACCTTGAGAACCGCCGCCACCTTGTGCACCTGTTTGTCCTTTTTGGCCTTTAGTTCCAGTGGTACCTTTTGGTCCAGTGGCACCCGTATTTCCATAAACTCTACCAACATTAATGTCACCTTCTAGTGTATGTTCTAGTACAAGATTTACTCCTGATAAAGTAGCTGATACAATTCCATGACCTTGACTACCTTGTGCACCTGTATTACCTTTAGGTCCGATTACACCTTGAGCACCTGTTTGTCCTTTTTGACCTTTAGCTCCAGCTGCACCTGTTTTACCTTGAGGCCCAGTTGGTCCAGTTGAACCTATTATACCTTGACCACCTTGTGCACCTGTTTGTCCTTTTTGACCTTTAGCACCTTGAGCACCTGTTGGTCCTTGAGCACCTGTGTTTCCATAAACTCTACCGACGTTAATATCGCCTGCTGTACTGTGTGTTAATACTAAATCTGCACCCGTTAAGGCTGCTCTAATATAACCAACACCTTGGCTACCTTGACCACCTGTAGGTCCTTGAGCACCTGTGCTTCCTTTTGGTCCAGTTAAACCTTTAGATCCTTGAGAACCTACTTCACCTTTTTGACCTTTAGCACCTTGAGCACCTGTTCCACCTTGATTTCCAATTTTACCTTGAGGTCCTACAATTCCTTGAGGTCCTTGAGCACCTATTTCACCTTTAGCACCTTGAGGTCCAGTTCCACCTTGAGCACCGCCACCACCTTGTGCACCTGTTTGTCCTTTTTGACCTTTAGCTCCAGTTACACCTATTTTACCCTGAGGTCCAGTTAAACCTTGTGAACCGGTTTGTCCCTTTGCACCTTGAGCACCTTGACCACCTTGAGCACCTTGAGGTCCAGTGTTTCCAATGTTTCCTTTTGGTCCAGTATCACCTACTTCTCCTTGAGCACCTTCAAATCCTTGAGGTCCTCTTGGGCCAGTAGCACCGTTAACGCCGCTTGTACCAGAAGTTCCGCTAATTCCAGAAGTTCCACTTGATCCACTTGTTCCACTTGATCCAGATTGACCTACAACTCCTGAAACACCTTTTTGACCTTTAGCTCCGTCAGCACCGCTTGATCCTGAAGATCCGCTTGAACCAGAAGTTCCTGAAGTTCCTGAAGATCCGCTTGAGCCACTTGAACCACTTGAGCCTGAAGTTCCACTTGTACCATCAACACCAGAAGTTCCACTAACACCATCGACACCCGCTGCACCTTTTTGTCCTTTATCTCCACTATCACCTGTTCTAGCAAATGTAAGTATACATTCTTCTCCGTTTGAAAATGGTGCAATTGCACTTGAATCGATACCTGATACTGTTATTGTAAAATATCCTGAGTTTTCTGCTAGGCTGTTTATTGTATAAATAACAAATTGACTAGCGTCTTCTTTATTACTTACTTTAACATGACCTTTAATTGTTGAAGTTGAATCATCAATAGTTCTTAGGTAAGTTTGTATATCTGTACCATCTCCGTCAACATCATCTATTCTTATTTGTGTTGCACTTTGTTGAGCAGCTGAATTATTAAATCCAAATCTACCAGAACCTGGATCACCTACAGTACCATTATTATATGTGAATGCAAATGTTGCTCCACCAAATGCTCCAGTTTGTCCTTTTTGACCAGTAGATCCAGTTTGTCCTTTTTGACCCTTTTGTCCTTTTTGACCTTTTTCTCCACTAGTTCCTGAAGATCCGCTCGATCCTGAAGATCCGCTTGATCCTGAAGTACCACTAGTTCCTGCAATACCTCTTACTCCTTTTTGTCCTTTTAATCCAGTAGATGGGCCGATCCATTCTCCTGCAGCATTGATAATTGAAACACCTCCTACTTGTAGGGTGTTATTACCTGTTATTTGAAAATTAATTAAACCAGAATTAGGTACAAAAATATCTGCACCTATAACTATGTTATTAGAATTTTCATATAAAGCCTGAACGAATGCTCCGCCTATTTCTACCCTTAAGTCTGCAGGTATCTGAATCTTATCTTCTTCGGATCCAAAGTGATCATGTAAATACTCACCTATTCCAGCAGATTCATCTTCAAGAGCATGAATTGCATCTAAGATGTCATCTACAATCGGTCCAAGTGTGTATAAATCAGTGTATTCTTGCGAAGCAGAATAAGCACTTGGTTTATGAGCACCTTTAAAGCCAGGATTATTTAAACCTATTTTTGCGTTTTTTGCGTTAGCTATATTTGTTGCATTTCTGCCAAACTTCATAGCTGCAACCATATTGGCAATACTTTTTAATGATCTTCTAGGCATTTTACTAGTTACTTTTTTTTATATAATTATTTAAGTTTCTCAATTTCATCTTTTAAAGACTTAACTTCTTCTCTAAGATCACCGACAACTTTTACTAAGTATGCAGTTACCTTGTCATAGTTTACAGAAGATACTTCCATAATGTCTTCTCCGCTTTCTTCGTCTTTACTTGGCATCCATGCTACTAATCTAGAATCAAATTCTGCAACTTCTTCTGCAATAAAACCTGAATCTAATCTCTCAGTTCCATTCCATTTGAAAGAAACTGGTCTCATGTATTTAAAGAATTCATCAGCATCGAAATCTAAATCAATAATGTCATGCTTTAACTTTCTGGTAGATTTTTGTATACCAAATCCGTTTGGTGATGCCGCGTCCCATATAACATTTTGAGGAGCTTCCATTACTCTTTCGTCAAGCATTGTAAGTATTGACATATAGGATGCACCTCCATAATTTGTACCATTAACATCATGGAAAGTAAACTCATTTAATGAAGCTTTACCTATTATTTTAAAATCCTCTGTAATAGTAAATTCTGCATCTCTTAAGTCACCTATAAATCGCGAGCCATCAAATCTTAAATTAGATTCTGCATTAATTGTACTTGTACCAGTAGCTGTTAATATTCTATTGTCGAGATTACTAGTAATTAATGTTGTTCCTGAAGAACCGCTTGAACCACTTGAACCATTAGATCCTGAAGTTCCATTTGTTCCATTTGTTCCTGAAGTTCCATTAGTTCCACTTGAACCATTTAAAGAGTCTAATTCTTTCCAATTTGTACCGCCCCAGAACCAAAGTGATCCATCAAATGCAAAATATAATTGATTAACAAAGTCTCCAGTGTATGTTCCATTTGGATCGCTTTCTTCACCTGATTGTGCACCTTGATAACCACTTGATCCACTTGAACCTGAAGATCCACTTGAACCATTAGATCCTGAAGTTCCATTTGTTCCATTAGTTCCACTTGAACCATTAGATCCTGAAGTTCCATTTGTTCCATTTGTTCCTGAAGTTCCATCTGTTCCCGAAGTTCCACTTGTTCCAGAAGAACCATTAACTCCATTCTTACCATCAACTCCACTTGAACCTGAAGATCCATCAGTACCTGAAGTTCCATCAGTTCCAGAAGAACCGCTTGATCCATCAGTACCATTAGTTCCACTTGAACCTGAAGATCCGTTTGTTCCATCAGTTCCAGAAGATCCGTCTGCTCCGTCTGTTCCACTTGAACCTGAAGATCCACTTGAACCGTTTGTTCCATCTGTTCCACTTGAACCTGAAGATCCATCAGTACCATCAGTACCATTTGTTCCAGAAGTTCCATCGGTTCCAGAAGTACCATCGTCACCGGTAACATTTGGTATGGTAGCGCCATCGCCATTAGAGTAAACAATTATCATGTTGCCATCTTCGTCTATTCTAATAGAAGTGATTCCTCTACCATCAACACCTGATGTTCCATCATCACCTGTAACATTTGGTATAGTAGCACCATCACCGTTCGAGTAAACAATTATCATGTTACCGTCTTCGTCTATTGTAATAGAAGAGATTCCTCTACCATCATCACCTGAAGATCCATCAGTACCGTCAGTACCGCTTGTGCCTGAAGTTCCACTAGTTCCAGACGTTCCACTTGTTCCATCAGTTCCAGAAGTTCCACTAGCTCCGGTTAAATTAGCTATTTTTATCCAGGTGCCATTTTCTTTATCCCATACCCATACAATTCCACCACCACTGTAATATAACATGCCGTTATATTCTGCATAAACTAGCGGATCGTTTGGATTGTCGTTTGAACCAGATTCTATACCTTTTCCTCCTCTATCACCACCAGATCCTGAAGATCCGCTCGATCCTGAAGATCCGTTAGTACCATTAGTACCACTAGTACCCGAAGTTCCACTTGTTCCAGAAGAACCGTTACCTCCATTCTTACCATCAATTCCACTTGAACCTGAAGATCCATCAGTACCTGAAGTTCCATCAGTTCCAGAAGAACCACTTGATCCGTTAGTACCATTAGTTCCAGAAGAACCACTTGATCCATCAGTTCCATCAGTTCCAGAAGAACCACTTGATCCATCAGTACCATTAGTTCCAGAAGAACCACCTGTACCGTCAGTTCCAGAAGAACCACTTGACCCATTAGTACCATCAGTACCTGAAGTTCCATCAACGCCTGAAGTACCACTAATACCATCGACACCGTCTGCACCTGAAGTTCCACTTGAACCTGAAGATCCGTCAGTACCATCAGTACCAGAAGTTCCAGCCGTGCCATCAGTACCAGAAGAACCGTTTGCACCGTCTACGCCTGAAGTTCCAGAAGAACCGCTTGATCCATCAGTACCATTAGTACCTGAAGATCCGTCAGTACCATCAGTACCTGAAGTTCCAGACTTTCCGCTTGTTCCAGACGTTCCACTTGAACCTGAAGATCCATCAGTACCATCGTTACCGAATAATTCGTAACCCAATAATACTTCAGTGTCTTGAGTAATTTCGTTTCCGTTACTGTCGATATCTATTGTAGATTGCCAAAGACCATTTATTTCAACAAGCTCTGCGTCTCTGAAATTTAAACCAGCTGCTATTTGACTGTGTGTAGTAGGTACAATAAATGTTGCCGTACTTTCTGAATTTTGATCGTATAGTGTTAAGAATCCAGAACCCATTGTGTTATTAACACTGTTGATAGCCTGTAATTCTGTAGCAACTGATACACCTTTTGAATTAGTTGCTGAAATATTAAATTGATATTCGTTTCCTACTATTGCGTCTTGTAAATTTACATTAATGTTTATATCACCTGTAGATAAACTAACTGAACTTACGTTATCCAAATTGAATGTAAGACTTGAATTAGGCACACCTCTATTGGCGGCTGCTCCTCCACCTTCTGTCTCTGGAGAAGATGTTGGTGTATATTCTATAGTTGACAAACATAAATCATCGGCTGTTAAATCAGCACCTCCACCAAACTCAATGGGCGAAGAGGTAGCCCTAAATAATGACCAAGTTGAATAATAATTAGTAAGCTTTTTCAGCGTATACGCCGTAGGATTTCCTATGTTTTCTATTTTAATGTAATTAGTATTGGTAACACTAGTATTAAATTCTTCTCCTGCGTTTACTCCAATTCTAATCCACTGTAAATTTGCTGCACTTGTTGTGTGACTTGAGCCATTGCTCTGTAGTAATCTAACTACACCTGTCCCCATCGTAGAAGTGTAGGTTCCAGTTTCATCTCGAGTGTAACTATCACATATTTGTGCAGATACACCTGAAGAACCACTTGAACCATTAGTTCCATTAGAACCAGAAGTTCCATTAGAACCAGAAGTTCCATTAGAACCAGAAGTTCCATTAGTACCATTAGTTCCACTTGTACCTGAAGTTCCGCTAGTTCCAGAAGTTCCAGAAGAACCACTTGAACCATCTACTCCTGAAGTTCCATTAGAACCAGAAGTTCCATCAGTACCAGAAGAACCGTTTGTTCCATTTGTACCAGAAGTTCCGTGTTTACCATCATCACCATTAGTTCCACTTGTACCTGAAGTTCCATCAGTTCCAGATGTTCCACTTGTTCCTGAAGTTCCATCAGTTCCGCTTGTTCCTGAAGTTCCATCAGAACCATCAGTTCCGCTTGTGCCCGCAGGTCCTTGTGGACCTTGAATAGAACCACCTGAAATCCAACCATCTTCTTGAGTCCAAACCCATATAGAATCATCTTCTTGTACTATATAAGCATAACCATCTTCTAAGCGCGTTGAGCCATCGTTAGCCGGTAAATCATCTTCTGTTGCAACTTGACCTTGCATTTGAATACCCCAACCTGGACTACCATCAATACCTGAAGTTCCACTAGTTCCAGAAGAACCGTTAGTTCCATCAGTACCAGAAGAACCGTTACTTCCATTTGTACCATCAGTACCAGAAGTTCCATCAGCACCTGAAGTTCCAGAAGTACCATCAACACCAGAAGTGCCATCAGTACCAGAAGAACCGTTTGTTCCATTTGTTCCAGAAGTACCATCAACACCAGAAGTGCCATCAGTACCAGAAGAACCGTTACTTCCATCAGTTCCAGAAGAACCATTAGTTCCAGAAGTTCCATTTGTACCAGAAGTTCCTGATGTTCCATTTGTACCAGAAGTTCCTGATGTTCCGTCTAATGGAGCTGCTGTGTTTTCATATTTTCCACTTGTTGAATTATATGAAAAGTAATCACCTGCATTGGGATTACTACTAATTAGATCTAAAATTTGCTTTATTCTTAGTTGCATGCTCTATTTAAATTTTTTCGCGTTAATGTATATATCTATTTGATGGCTCGGTTGTGGTAAATTAAAGTATTATATTTTTAATAATCCCATATGCCGTTATAATGACATCTTACGTAAAAACCATCGTTTATTAAAAAACCGTTACCTTCTTCTCTCAGCTTTCTCCAAAAAATAGAATCTTCTGAAGCTTCACCTTTACTACGATCTGAAATAACGTCTAACCACTTAGTATTACAATCGTGTTTATGTATTGCACCCCAAGTTGAAGACAATACATTTCCATTGGACATTTTTTGTTTTTGCCATTTACTTTTTAATCCTTTTATTTTTATAGGTTCTTCAACCGGAATAGTAAAGGTTGATTCAGGGTATTTTTCAATAAAGGCTACATTATCGTACCAGTTTCCTATAATCGCCCATTTATAATTTGCATCTGGGTATTCTTTAACAGTTCCATTCCAATATGATTTAATTATCTGAGCAGCTGTAGGTAATATATAATCATCACTGTCCATATATGCTATTAAATATCCTTCTGAAATTGCTCGTGCGGCTTCCCTTGGTACACCTCTATAATATACTAATGATTGATCTTCGATTTTTTCATACATATTAGGTACAGACTTATCTACAAACACATAAGAGATGTTTTCGTACTTTTTAAAATGTTTATAGTATAATGCATGTGTTATTTCACAATTATCACTGGCTATAACGAGTTGTGATCGTGGATCGCCTATTGCTAAGAATGATTTTACTGCTCTTATAAACTTTTTATCTGAATCTGCTCTAGAACCTGGATATTCACCCAAATAACTTTGCATTATCCAACTTATATCATATTTCATTTATAGACATTTGTTTTCCAATCGTATTCATGTGATAAATTATGTTTGTTTTCTCCAGCCTCTAGATTTTCAAATAATTTTTTATAAGTTTCTAATAATTCTTCGTTGTACACTGAATATCTTATTAATACCTTTTCTGTACGTGCATTATATGATTCTAAATTTTCATCATGTGATTCAATAGCTTCTTTTAGTTTTTCTGCTCCGTCCATAATATTAAATCCTTCATAATAATATCCAGCATCTTTTATCATCGGAGCATTGTGTATTACTGGGAATTGTAAATATAATGCATCTAAATATGCATAATTTAGTTGATTTTCCCATTGATGAGAAATAACAATATCTGCTTTTCCGGCTAGTAATTCCACTACAGGATATCTACCTGCTAGTTTAACATGTGGATTTTTGGCAGTCCATATTTCTAAAAAACCAACAATACTTTTCCAATAAGTGTTAGATGCTAATTGAATAGAACTCATAATATTTAATTCTCCGAATATACCACCTGATTTAAAGTATTCATTAGCAATTAACACAGGTATCATAGACCATTTAACTACGTTTAAATTAGGTTCGTATACCGCAAGTTTTAGTTTAGATTTATCAGCTACTGGTTGATATATCGGAGAGCCTCCTGTTTTTTCTTTATCTTTTAATTTTTGCATATAGTCTTCACACGCTTGATCTAAAAATAAAGGATCCCATACAAACGGCACTGGTTTAACTTTATCTGCAGGTAAATTATGTAATGACATATAATAATGGTGATTATGGTTGCCTTGTTGAGGTACATACCACACTTCGTCCAATTCTTTTTGATAATATGTTATAGATGTATCTTCTTTAGGAAACAAACATCTTTCCATATCTATAACGTAATTGTTTCCGCATGCATATTTAATAACTTTATTACTAGGTTTAATATTTTTAAATTCCTTAAGTGTTTTATCTTGTAAAGAAGTACCTAACATTATCAATACATCTACATTTCCGGCTTCTGAAGCATATTTTTTGATAGGAAATCTTTTTGTGTCCCATGTTGTTTTTTCATCTAAAAGTTTTTCGTCCACTATGGGCGCAGTGTCTAATAATACAACTTTCTGTCCTGCTGTTTGTAAAGCGTTCATCAGAAATATGGCATTCATTTTTATACCATTAATCCAGATAGATTCGTCTTCTGATTGAAGACCTAGTGTAATTCCTATATACATGATTTGAGTTTTATGTTTATCTTTATTTATATATCTATAAAATAAAAAAGGGCCTCCAAAATGGAGGCCCTTAAATTAATTAAACTAGTGTTTAACTTTCAATGATTACTCTTTTCTCCCTTGCTCTCTTGCATTAAAGAAATCTTCGTAGTCTTCACCACCACCAGTTCCGGTAGTTTCTGCATCACCTCTATAAGGAGCGATAACGTAAACTTCGTCTTCACCGTTAACTTCGTAACCAATTCCACTTAAAGTGAAAGTTACACCATCAGCAGCTAGAGTCCAACCGTTAGAGTTA
>Ga0181390_1000077_pt1 | contig 34999 bp, 17 predicted proteins | sample 13SPOviralmetaG_FD_130085 | JGI IMG/M metagenome (GOLD analysis project Ga0181390, IMG submission 130085) | Marine viral communities from the oligotrophic San Pedro Time Series (SPOT) site, San Pedro Channel, CA, USA - 13 SPOT_SRF_2010-07-21 | ecosystem: Environmental > Aquatic > Marine > Strait...
AAGCCGCAACAAGTGCTAATGTTGTGCCGTCAAAGGTAAAGTTTGCATCGTCTTCTAGTGAGCCTGCTGTGCCAGCAATTACAACACGATTATCAGTAAGGTCGCTTACTGTTGCAGATGCAAGCGTTGATTCGCCAGTAACGCCTAAAGTACCTGCGATTAAAGTATCACCAGTTCCGTCTCCGGCTACAGTAAATGCATTTGTATCTACTGCAATGCCACCATCTGCGTTGAGTAGTCCAGTAAACGTACTTGAACCAGCAAAGTTAACTACTGAGTTTAACTCGATAGTACCAGTGCCGTTAGCAGTAAGTTCAATGTTACCGTTAGTATCCGTAGAAGAGATTGTATTACCATCGATAGTAATATTATCGATATTAATGACATCAATCTTCGAGTTCGCATCTACAACGATTGCTGATGAGGCAGTTAAAGTGCCATGTGCATGATCTAGCAGGTCAGTAAAATATTTACCGCCAACTACATCAATTGCGTTTGCGACACCGGCAGTTTCACCGCCAGTACCTAAGTATAATCTATCTCCGCCGTTCGTTTGTAAACCAGTGCCATATGCGTAGCCAAATTCGCCTAGGGCGAGTGCGGTTGGGGCTAAAACACCACTGGATCTTTTGATCTTAATAATAGACATTTAGAAATTGCCTCCGTTTATAATTGTATTTATATTATCCATTTCAGTGGTCGCTTCCCACTTCGCTGACGTACTGTTATAGAGAATAACTGCTCCGTCTGAATTGCTAGATATGTCAACGTCAAATAGGTCTCCCAACCTAAGTGTGGCTGCGTTAAGCTGATAGTTCGTTACCATAAGATTTTGTGTAGGCGTTAATTTAGCCTTGATGTTTGCCATCTTTAAGTCCTTGTTATTCCAGCTGTTACTGTTGCAGTGCCCTGTACAACTCTAACTTTACTTCCTCCACCAGAAGTAATTTCGATATCGTACAAGTATCTACCAGGTTCCAAAACCTCAGTTACACTACTATCCAAGCTAATAGTTATTTGTCCTAAAGCTCCATTATGCGAACAGATAAAATTGGTCGCAGTAGTAGCCGCATAATTTTTTCTCATTTGCGAGGCAACAGTGTATCCTTGAAGATCAAAAACTGCTCCTGAAGCAGTCTCTACATCAATCAGTGCGGAAAAATCTGTGCCTTGGTCTATTACAATATTTGCTTTAATTGCCATGTTATTTCCCTAATCTATGCTACTTGTATTTATAAATAATAAGAACAGAACCCTTAACTAATTGGATTTAAAATGACATCAAAATACATCAAGTTCGGACTTCGTGCCGATAAAAATTTAGCAGACTTGGAAGACTCTAGCCAAGCTTTAGCCAATGTATTAGACGATAACTCTGCGGCATTAGATGAAAACGGTCAAAAGAGCGGATTCACTGTTGCGGATATTAGTCCTGTAATTGGTTTAAGAAATACTGGACTATCAGACTTCACGAATGAAGATGGTCAATCAAATGATCTCGCAAGCTTAAATGGCACTGTTGTATCGTTTACTAACACACTAGGACAAGACCAAGTCGTTGAGCCTCTTGTGACTATTCAAGATAATATAAGCAACTTTAAATCTGTGTTAGGTAATCCTCCTTGGATTAATGGCGGTGACGGACTAAATTGTTTCTTTATCGGTAGCGATAGAATCAATCCTAATCCTACTGGCGCCATCACGGGTAATTCAGGTACTGCTTCAACAACAGGTGGCTTGTCATCAAGTCAACTGTGGACATCATATGCAGACGGAGACTTTACTCCAGTTATTGGTCCAGTGGACTTTTGGAATAACGGAGTCTTCGCCTTCAACGCAAAGCTTCATCCTCAAATGCAAAATACATATGGTCTGGTACAGTGGACCGGATATCTATCAAGCAACTATGATCAAGATTGGGGCTCTACAGGGTTATTTATCATAGAAGAAGATACGGTGGATGACGGCACAGAAAATAATTGGACTCAGCTTAAATCTGTTTATGCCACTCCAGATTCTAATGATCAAAACAGAAGTGCCTTTCAGCTAAACAGTTTATCATATACTGGTCCAACAGATGGAGTAGTGACGATAGACTATAGCGGATCTTCTATTAATAAAACGTCTATCTGTGCAGGAATGTCATTCGAGTCAAGCGGTTCTCCTTATGAAATTGCAACAGTAGATCCAGTAGCAGAGACGGCAACAGTTCAGACATCACAAGCTATAAGTGGACTCACTCAAACATTTAAGTTCAAGCCAGGTCAAGATGAAGTCACAACCCCAATCAAATTTACTGCTCAGAAAAGAGGTAATAGATTAAGGGTTCGTTATACTCTTTGGTACCCAGATACAGGCAATGGAACTGCTTATAGAGATAAAGGATTCAGAGAGGTTAATGATAATAGCGAAAGAGCGCCATACTCCGACTACTATAAAACTTTCGACAGAAATCAAATATTTGGTCCATACACGTACAAGTATTTTGAAGATAATAAAGCGAGTGCTTTGAATCAGACATCTACGTCTAAATTGACTGTACTCGATACTATATCTCTAATTGTCGATCCTCCAGAACTATTAAGTGATAAAGTTGTAGGGATATCTGGTAGCAATACTACTGTAACTCCAAAGACGATTACAATACAAGATAGTTTTGGTAAAATATCTGCATCTAACTGGACAGGATGTTCTGTTGGCGACTGGGTAGTATTTCAGAAGTCAAATAATAACACATATGCTTTTCAACTATTAGAGATTGGTGGAGTTGATGACGATGATAATTATTTTGCTTATGTCAAAGACACGCTACTTACTGATGCGGGACTAAGTATTGGAGATACAGAAGACGCAATCATATTTAAGAATATTGGACTTATTGGTCTATTCAGACTCGACTCTGCTGGTAACTCTCAGGGATCACTATATTCATTGCCTCCATATAACATCAATCCTGCAAGTAAAGTGTTTGCAGATCAACTGTTAATGACTATTAAAGCAGACGGAACTGATGGACTACAAGTCAAAAGACTATTTGATGCGTCCGGAAGTGCTCCTAGAAACATCACGATATCAGATCATTTGAGTAATGGAGGAACAAACTTATTTAATGGAAATATTCAGATTGGTGCAGTCTATGCTTCTAGAGGATTAGATGATAAATCTTCTTACTTACAATGTAATGGTGTTTACGGAAGAGAAGTTGCATCTACTGCGGCTATCGGGCAAAGTCAAATAGCTTTAACTACTACAAATGGAGTTTCGACTGGTGATTACGTACACTTCTATGGTACTGGAAATGCTGGCGGTACTGGAGCTATACCTGGATCACCAGATTTTAACAATAATCAAGTTGGTTCAACTACAACAGTATCGAGTATAAGTGGTAACACTATAACATTAAGTGCTAATCTAACGGCAGAAATACCAGCGGCACGAACTATAGTTTTTATTAACGGCAGTGACCCCGCAAGCGATAATAAAGAATTCTGTGTGATTCCTTTAAATACCGCCCCGCCGTTTGAGGGTACAGCCGTTGGTCTTAGAACTCCCTCAGCTAATGCAGATTTACTTGTAGTGGGATTGACTTTTAACAGCCTAAAGATGCACACGCCTTCGAGTAATGTTCAAGCAATTACGCCTCCAACTAACGCTACACACTATTTTCCTATAGTGTATAATGGTACAACTTATAAAGCTTTACTCGCTTAATTCTTGAGAAGTAAAAAGAAAGTTTCGCCATTAATTGTAATAGGTAACTTAAAGTTGTAAGAGGCTAATGTGTTAGTCTCTGCAACTAAAAGACTTCCAGGAACTTGAAAGTTTGGAGGATTTCCACTTGATGGATTTAACTTCAAAGTGTTGGGTTGACTATTCGCTTCAGTTGTAGATAAAACTCCGCTTACCGAATCGTCCCACGGGTTTGATGCGTCACTAAACGCTCTGGTAGAGCCTGCACCAGGATTTGAGGCATCTACGATAAACAATCCAGGAGTAGTGTCATTCGGTTCTGTACTGACTGTCGCATCATTATCGACAATCATTACAGAACCCCTAAAGCTAACTCTCTGATCAAATGAACTATCTTCAAATGTAAGAGGCACCCTCTCTCTTTTATAATAGTATAATGCTAGTTGAGAGTTGATATAATCAGACTGTGAGGCAGAAGAGTATTGATTAAATAAATCAGCCGCTCCGTCATCAGCACTAACTCCAGTCGATGCCGATGGATTAGTTTCAAGCCTCTTGACACTTAAGTTAGATAAATTTTCCGCTGTGACTGTATCATTACGTCTTAAGTCTCCAACAGGTGCTACTACTTGACCGAGTGAGTTTCTAATTCTAAACTTATCGATTCCATTTGATGAGTGAACTTCATAAATGAATTCTGTGGGAACATCTCCAAATGATATCTTTGTGCCGTCAGAGAAAGCAACTTTGCCTTCTCCTGTAACAGTAATCACATCTGCGCTTGAGTCATATGAGTAGTGTGCAGCCTGTATCTTAGATATAAATTTTGTATTTCCATCAAACAGAAGTAAGTCTGTAGTAATGTTTGGTCCACCTAAGTTATCAAGAATGCCTCTATCTAGAGTACCAGTATCACTCTCTATTAAGTTTAAGTCTCTTACAAATCCTTGAGCCATATCTTTTCCTTAATCCAGTAGAATAGTCCAGAAACGTTCTAGGAAAGCAAGCTTGTTTGCCGTACTAGACTCTCCTTCTGTTCCATCGTTAACAATATTTGTTCTACTCAGACCATTGTTACCAAGTAAGTTTACGCTAACTCCGCTTCTAGGATTACCCGCATAATTATCGAATAGATCGTTAATCAGAGGTGCACCCACAGATGCCGGTAGTTGATTGTTACTCAAGTCTATGATACTTAAACTTGTATTATACTTGAGTGCGTTTGTTGTATATCCATCTATAGAGTTACTGTTAAGATACAATCTTTGAAGTCTTACAGCTCCACTCATACTAGGCAGATTGCCACTTAAGTTATTGTTCTGAAGATACAAATAATACAGATACGGAGTATTCAGCGCAGGTAGAGATCCACTAAGCTGATTGTTATAACAGAACACGTATCTCAGTGCATTAGTTGACCAAGTAGGAACAGTACCAGTCATAGCATTACTATCAAGTCTCAAGTAATATAAGTTTTGATTTGAAACTAAGTTGGGTAAATTACCGCTAGTGTTAGTGTTTCGAATATATATTCCACGCATGTTAGTACAATTAGAAAAGTCTGGCAAATCTCCTGCAATGTTTCCATTACTATAAACATAAAGCCATTGAAGACTTGACATGTTAGAAAAGACTTCTCCATTATTACCATTAACTTGCGAAGCAGCCGTACCATAAAAATCGCTATCGTTATGACCAGAGCCTGCAAATCTAATATGCTGAAGTGCGTCTGCTCCAGTAAAGCTATTGTCTTCTAATCCGCCTGACACTGAAGTCCATCTCAAATCTAAAACTCGTAGAGAACTTAAAGATTGATTTGCAAATGCAATGCCAATATCCGCTTGTATTGTACTTGATGCATAAAAATATAATTGGTCTAGTGCTGTACACCCAGTAAATTGTCCAGCTAGATTTCTGGGCTTACTGCTATCTGGACTAGAGTAAGCCTGAATGTAATTGGTCAGTAAGGTCTTAGAACTCATATTCACTACGTTATGAGCATTACCGTATGATATAAACTCACCTATGCTAGAACTTGCGATAGAGATTGGCTGAGTGCCGCCTGATCTATTTTCAGCAGTACTAATTGAGCACCACGGGAAATATAGATATGTCAAGTTTGGACTAGCGCATACTCCAGCATCCAACTGACTATAGGGTTGATTATATATTCTATATTGACTTATGCCCTTCACTTTAGGATTAGCAGAATCTATAACAGTCTTTGGAGATATTGTACCTCCAGTCATGCGTCTTTGTGCATTTCGACTATAATATGTCTGAAACTGTAAAAACTGTAGATTATCATAATCAGTTAAATCTATTGTAGTGCTATCAGAGAATACTCCGTTCATCGTTAAGTGAGTCAATGTGGTAGGAAGAGTGTTTAACTGAGCGTTTGCGGGAAGTTGATTTCCACTCGCATCTTCTGCCCTCGACATATCATTCGCACTAATTGTTATCTTTTTAAGATCGACTGCAAGTTCATCACCACCTCTACTTGAAGGACCAAACTTAGGTAACTCATAAAAGTCATTATTGTTAATATCAATTCGTTGAATATTATCTAAGCCGACATTTGTCCACTCGGTTAAGTTACATCCAGGAAGACGTAACTCTCTAATTTTTAAAGGATTATAAAAGAACTCAATCTTACGTGCTTTTGATGAACTATCTCTAAATGCGTAAGTTGCTGGAGAATCAACTGTACCTGCTCCAATAGATCCAGTAGCATCACCAGTATTATAAGATTGCCCTCCAGCTTTGTTTGTTATTCTCCAAACTGGCGGTACAATTCCAGCTGAATCGCTAACAGAATCAACTGCATGTGACAAGTCTACATTTCTAAAAAAGCCTTCCCATTCTAAAGGAATTCCTTTCATTGCTAGAAACTCTTTAGCTGTGCCATTAACACTAATTAGAAGCTTGTGTGTCGCAACTTCAGCCCTAAATGTTTTTGGAATTGGAGCAGTACTTGTTCCTAGTGAACTGAATGTTACATTGTCTCCTGTTACTTCAACTTCTCCTCCATATAAAATAGAAGAACCTATTGAAGACCAAGATGAAACTCTTGACGTTGATATGTCTGCTGTTTTGATACTGTTATTGGAATAATCCAGATAGTTGTATTTGATTGCTGCCGCATTAATCTGGTTATCAATCTCTAAGTTGAAATCTAATGGTTGTCCAATATCCTTCAAGCTAGTGAGAAGACCTCCAACTGTAGTTGACGATCTAGCAAGAGAAGCTAATTCCTTTTTTTGATCTACAACTAGTCCAGATACTGTGTGTAATTCGTTTGCCTCAACGCTTGCATTAGATGCTAACCCAGATATGAGCGCCAAGTCCCTCTGGTCTAAGCCCAAGTTAATGAGAGACTGTGCCGCATTATCGACATCATTCATTGCTAATTGTACGTTTAGACCTCGAAATGGCATTACTGTTCCTTCACTGTGAGAGTTACTTCTACATTACCAACAGATGTACCGTCTACTGCTGATCCTGTAAGGTATATTGCTTTATTATTTAGCAGTCCTCTCGCTAATCCCTTTCTGTCTCTGTTGAAGATATTTGACAAGTCAAACTTTTCTGGAACTCCTCCTTGGAGGAACAGAGAATATATTTTGATGCCAGGTCTTAATGGATTCAAACATTGATCGTCAAATCTAACACTTGACAATCTATCTATGCTTTGAAATGCCGCAGGTGAAAGAATATCACTTGAAGTGCCCGACCCAACGATACTTAAATTAGGAGCTTCATCTCCCTTAATAAACTTAGGAGTATGAGTTCTAACACTATCTGGTGTAAACTCTTCGACTATAATATTATTTACTTTAGCATTATCTTTTAATGCTACGACTAAGTAGAGTGGCTGAGCATTAAACTTTACTGCCTTTGATCTAGTAAAATTGTCTCCGTTTAAATCAGGATCAAGTTGCCAGTCATGTGTAATTGATACTGTCTTTGTCTGAATAGCAGTCACGGTTCTGTTGCCACTATCAGTAGGATCTCCATCAACATATGCAAAGTAGCTTCCGTTCGAATCTAACACTGGAACTGTCGTGTAGTATATACCTAGTCCTACGCTTCCCACGCCTATCTCTGTACTCTGGGCTATTACATTATTTGAACCATCGAGCGTAAATAATTCTTCGGCTGGAGCACCACCAGTAAATGTAATCTTCCATTGACCATTAAAGTTTCCTGTGCCGGCATCAATCGAACTTACAGGATAATCTACTACTCTAACTTCTCCTTTTACAGCCGATACGTACCCACTGTCATCACCTGATGGACGTGGAATTCTGTTATCGACCATAAACATATCCGAGTATCCTGGATCCCACTCATATCTATCAGCTTTAGTTGTATATTCAATTGCCGCACCCTCTGAAGAATACTCTTGGAATAATTCATCGTATAAAGAATACTGTGCCCTAGATCCGTCATCCGCTTCAAACTTTAATTTGTTATTATCGGTAGAGTCCACATATGGCTCTTTTGAAGTAACTGATATAGCAAAGTCTGCGAAATGTTTGCCACCATCTCTTGCACTAGGATTTAAAAAGTGTACTTTAAAGTTATTACTGTATATAGGAACTGTCGATGCTGTAATAGTATGGTAGTTGGAAAGTCTACCAGTAAATTGTGTTCCTGATACACTAGCATCTATGACTGTTCCGTCTGCCTTAAGTCCCTTAGCGATACTATCTATCACTAGAGTTTGCGAACCATTTCTTCGTCTAATGTTAGTAGATTGATGATCATTTGTAAAGTCATAATCAACATACGCATTGTAGATTCCGTCTGCGATTATATGAGCATTGTCATCTTCAACATTTAGAGCATCTCCGTTTAAAATATCTAGTTGATTGCCTCCTGTACCTACAAACCCAAACGTCAATGTTCTAGATAAGGCATGCACTCCATTGTGTAGAGAAGTTGAAAAGTTATAATGTACTCCATCTGGAGAGCCATTGATCTCTTCAATATCTATTCTCATATCAATATCACTTGATATAGACATGGTAGAGGGATAAGCTTTCTTGAAGTTGGTTAATCCTTCTCCGTCTGAATTGAAAATCTTTTGTTTAGGAAGAATGCCCAATAAGGGAGTTCTTGGTTTATCTACCTGTTTACTATCAACTGTCGTAGTTACAAGTCTAATAGTGCCCTCGTCTCCGCCATCGACATAGTAACTACTACCGTACTTGTATAATGCTACAGGCTTTTTCATCGTAGCATTGTCTTCGGTGTAAACTAGATACTTAAATTTAAAATCAGGATTTTTGAGAATAGGTTTGCCAAGACCGTTTTCGATTACAAGTCTATGAATTAATACCCAACGTGCATCGCCGTTACCAGAGGGAACGTATGCGTAGAATTTAGCGCCAATTGCACCATACCAAGAAAATTCAATCTTGTACATCGTAACATCTTCAAACGATAGAATATATCCAGATGGTCCATTTCCGAGTAAACTGTCTCCGTTAAACTTAGTACGTGGTATTACAGTTTCCCACATTGCTTCTCGTACAGTTGTGCCTTTAGGTTCAATGGGAGTAGCTGATTGATCAGTTGGATCAAGTCCTTGTCTAAGTAATAGGGCGTCTGGTAATTTGATAACACTTCTACGAACAATGTTAAATCTAGATCCAACTAGTTGAAACATATATTCGTCTGTGTCGTTTGAGCATCCCCACTCAATCGTATTTACGTTTGATGCTGGATCAGTTTCTTGTCTTACACCAAATGTAAATCCACTTGCTCGACCAGGCTGATATCTAAATGTCTTCTTACTTTCAAGAATCGCAAACTTGGTTGCACTTGAACTGCCGCCAGGCTGTGCTTTACTTGACAAAAACGATCTGATAAATGGATAGATAGGATCTAAAGTGAAGTCTGGTTCGGGTTGACCCGTAAGAGTTGGAAATGACGCATCGCCAGAAACTATACGATCAAACAATACTGTCCATCTTTCAATTTGATCAAATGCTCCTTGAAGATCGCTACCGTATTCAACATCAAAGAATGTGTTATCTCCAGAAAAGAACAGACCATTAGTATTAAAGGTAGAAGTAGACGTTACATCTATTTCTGCTTCACCACTACTGACGATTTTAATATCAGTGTTTAAAAAGTTTCTTTCAGCAAATACACGATTGTAGGGTAAGAATATCGTGTAAAGATATTTGCCCATAGCAATGAAGTTCATGAATCTTTTTAAGCTGTCAGATGCTTCACTTTGCCTATTCGCAATCGTACTGCCAGGAAAGTTGTACTGACTAGGATAAGTCGATATGACTAATGCTTGCTCTGTGCTTTCTTCATAGAATTTGGGATTGAATCTTCTTCCAAAAATAGGATTCTCTTTACTATACCATTCTGGAGGATAGACTGCATTTGAAAATGTATAATAATTCCAGTTCTCTTCATCTAGTCCGTAAGTAGAAACATCTGCAAAAAGACTTAGTTGTTCTTCAGCACGAGGTACTCCAAGAATGGAGCTACTTACTTCTGACTCACTTGAAAACTGTTCTTCAACAGGAACAGTTACTACAGGACTATTATTGTAGTTATTTGAAAATATCGATGTAGCGGAATCAGACCTAGCAAAGGATCCTAGTACCGCTTCATCTTCAGTAACCACAGGATTACCAGCCGCATCGTACAGAAGGTTACCTTCAATGTCGATAAGCTGTGTAAACTGCTTCGTAACTGGAGCAGGTACTTTATCCAGTCCAAGTTTGATCTGCTTTGGCATGAGTTACTGTTCTTCCCATGTGCAACCTAAGCTTACTTGGATTGGCGATACTCCTGAATCGTTGTCAGAGTCTACTGCAAAATAAAGACTATCTGCTTGGTCCGTCAGTGGGAACGATAGATATTCTTTATTGTAATCAAAGTAAGGACTTAAGTCGAGTTGTTCTGTTCCCGGCTGTAAGTATATAGTCGCTACGTTAATACCAGTATTTGGAATTGGTACTATCGTATCGTTTGCAATCTTAATTGAACTTAATCCCTCTTTCTCTGAAGTTACTTTAGTTACTGTTGTTTGTGCTATGTCATCTCCGTCTGCTTCAAATCTCAAATCAGGTAAGAATGAATCAGCTTTTAACTGAATTACTCCGTTAAATGATTCTAAGAGTTCGAAGTAGTACTCATCACTTTCTTTGTAAAGTCTGCCGAATACTGTTACTTCGTCTGCATCAACAAGTGCTTGGAACCAACCGAATACGCTTTCGTTATTATCGATATATGTTCCAGCTCCTCCACTTTCAGTCACTCCGACTGTGCTTAATGGCTCATTCAATGCGGTCAACGTATAAGGAGCATCTAAAGTAAATGTTCCGGTAAACACTGTGTCCGTCTGGAATATAGGAGTCTTCTTAAATCTCATGCGAACAGGCTTTGCGTCTACGCCACTAGATAGGTTCGATGAAGAAAGTTTTGTAGGATAAACCTGAACTCTATTACGAACAGCATTTGACTGTTGAGTACTCAAGATAATCTTCTTGGTTTCTAGATTATATGTTGCATTTGCTCTGTCAACTAAAAGACTCATGTTAGTTGGATTAGTGGATGGAACACCATCTAGATAAACCTTATTCGCATCTGCCCAAACTACTTTAATATTTTGATCAGTTCTGTTTGCACTCTTAAATCTAGCTCCCATAAAGAATCTAGGATCTACGCTAGTATTTGCGTTACCGCTAAGAGACGATGCGCTGATAGTGATAGTGTTGTCTGCTGAATTATAGTTTCCGTTAGCGATAGTCCAAACTTTACCATAAGCATCTTGAGTAAGTTCATTGTTGTGACTATACAGTCTTACTGTACCTCTGTCGCCACCATCGATGTAGTAAGAAGCACCGTATTTGACAATAGAGTGAGATTGAGATCCGTATCCTCTATCAACAAAGTTAGCATCTTCTCCATCACCTAAAGAAAGTTCATCACCACCACCGTATGTCGTATACGTAATAGGAAGTGTCGCATTACCCAAAGAAGCATTCTTGTATTGGTTAGAAGCACGTAAGTGGTGTACTCTTACCCATCTTGCTTCTCCATTCTCTACTGGAACATATGCTAAGAACAATGCACCAACAGCACCATACCATGAGAATTCAATCTTAAGCATAGTAACTTTTGTAAAGTCAAAGTTATATAAGCTACTCATTGATTGGGTTACGCCGTCAATAGTATAAACTTGACCAGGTCTTGCTGTACCACTTTCTCCTGTAGCAACGTCACTATAGACTCTTTGTTTTGCTGGTGGATTTGTGAGATCAGTTCTTCCATCTAACGTGTCATGACTGAATCTTGATCTAGGCACACGATAATCATACACTCCCCAAAACTCTGGCTTAACGTTGAATCTTACCCATGTAACAAAGTTAGGATCAAAGTTAACGTAATCGATCTGGTCACATACAGTGTTAAGACCATCTGCTGTAGAAATGTCTAGTGCTGTGTTAACATATCCAACACGTAAACTTGCTGATGCGTCTGTGCTATTGAGATTGTTATCGCTTGCATACATGTACGGGAATACCATTCCACCTGGGAAAGTATCTGTCGATCCATCTGCGGGAATATTATGTGCGTCTCTATAGTTTGTTGGTTCATATCCATGATATCCAACTCCAACAGATCCTACATAAGTATTAGTTCCTGTTAGATCCTGCTTGAGTTTACTAGTACCAATCGCAAGAGTAGTACCCTTTTTAGGGAAGATGAACGGAACAACTGTTTCTACTTTGAAATCGGCAGGAACATCTACTGCGTCAAAGACCTGTGCAATACCATCTTCATCTTCTAACGTAAACTCGTTACCTTTTGGTCCAATCACATTAACGACTTTGTATACTTTTCCTGCTTCAAGTCCTGTGCCTCCAGTTCTCGCAGGAGTTGGCGCAGGAACAGCAGTTTTAACTTTGACGTGACCTTTAAATTGGACTACGCCTTTAGTTAGTTTAAGTTGATCATCAGTATCAGAGACTGCCACAATCTGTTCGATATCTTTGAGTAGCTTTGGATCATAAACAGCAGAGTGTGTTAAGATGATTCCGTCTCGCATTGCAACCAAGTTACCAGCAAATCCATTGTCGCCAACATCCATTTGCTGAGTGTCTTCAATTGAGAAGTTATTGATAACTCTCGTTGCAAGTGCATCGAGTTTGATATACTGTGAAGTAGATGAACTATATCCAAAGTAAGATGCAAAGTCTGCTAAGATTGTATCTTTTAGGTGAGTGTGTCGATCAATCTCTGCTTGTACTGGATTACCTACAATGTTGCCATTGCCATCATATTCAGCTTGAGAGTAGATAGACATACCAAAACCTGCGCTTGCAGATGCTGGTCTACCACCTTTGAAGTACATAGACATGTTGTACTTTGTTTCTCCGTCACCGCCGCCTGCGATGTCGTTTCCGTATCCGCCCACAATATATCCAATATCTCTTTGACACTTATACTTAAGTTCTTCTACTGTATATGGATATCCAGATGGAAATTCATATGTTGCGGCTGAGTCGGCAGTACCTGTTCCTGAACCAGCACCGGTGGCTGTAAACGTACTTCCTACAGCAGCCGTTCCACTTAAACCAATTGCATTCCAATTTGTGCCATTGCCTAAACTAGAGATTTTATATACTGTGCCAGTTACAAAACTACCAGCAGTAGTATCTCCGTTTCTAGCAGTTACGTGATATGCCCAATAGTGTGATTTAGTTGCAAAGATGGTATCAATCTTACTTCTGTTACCGTAGTCGCTATCGCTGATAGTTGGAACTAATACAGACTGTCCATTATTTCTATTGAAAGCAGTATTCGTAATTCCAGTCAGTGTAGTGAGTTTCGATATACCAGCTGATGAAAGACCCGCATATGTTGTTAATGCAGTTCCTAATGCAATGTGAGTTGGCTTCTCATAAGTAGCAATCGCAGGAAGTATAGCAGTTGCGTAGTTAGTGATGTTAATCTTAGTATGGTTTGTACCACCATGCTCCATATCTAGTAGATAGAAGTCTACCCAGTAATCCAAATCTCTTGCACACTTCTCTTTTACAGAAGCCGCAGTCTCAGATCCTCCGATTGCTGCCGCTAAGTCTGCGTAGAAAGTACCCGTGTCTAGTCCGTTAACAACTCCATCGATAATAGCAAATCTATTATTCGTAATAAGTTCACGATCTTTCACTAACAGTGTACTAGGAACAGCCGCTTCACTTGCGCCTTGTCCAATGATTCTATAGTCATCAAACTGACTTCTAGAAATGGTACCTGCTGGTGCACCACCTTTAAGTGATTGTCCTACAACACCAGTTGGAGAGTTGGGAGCTTTTGTAAGTGACTGTGAACGTCTGACAACAGAGAAGTTATCTTCTTGCGAGTCATCTCTAGTTTCCCAAAAATATCCATCAAAGTTATCATAGATACCAAACTTTCTAATTGATGGGTTCTGAGAGAATGTGCTTTGTCCGAGTGTTGACTTAACACCAAACGTTGCGGCTGATACACGACCAGGCTGATATCTGAAGAAACGCTTCGATGTTAAAACTGCTGTCTTATTTCTAGGTGCTTCTACGAGCGCACCAGCTTCCGTAGGTAAGTGTTGAATGCCGTGTCCAGTGATATGATACTGTGGAGAAGATGACCACTCACTTGGATTAACATCATATGTGTTAACGTCTGCGAAGATACCTAAAGCAACTTCGGCACGTGGAATACCCAAGAGAGAAAGTGCGACTTCTGATTGTACTTTGTTTTGCTCTTCAACTGGAATAGCAGTCTGATCTGAGGCGATTACAACAGGAATCGATTTCGAAGCGGGCTGAACACCAGGAGAAACGGGCGTAGTACGACCTACGTTTACTACACTAGCGTTATTATTTACATTTGTTATACTTGACATATTAGATTATCCTTCCTTGTGCCATCACAAAGCTGTCTATTATATTTAGCGTACCACCATTACCAACACTCAAGTCGACCTGGTTATTATTATCGGTACCGCCTCCCGCTCCTTTAAATTTAATATCGACCACTGAAGTTACTCCGTTTGTTGTAATGTTGTGTACTGTTCCTGTTGACACGTTTCCTCCGTTGCTCCAACCAGTATGTCCGCTAAACCGAACTCTTTTACCTATACTTGCATAAAGTAAGTTGTTCACAGTGATAGAATAAATTGGATCAGCGCCGCTTACGGAATCAACTGTCCAAGTAGGAGTACCAGAGATAGAGCCACATGACACTTCGTTTCTAAATGTAGATGCCCATCCTATACCTTCATGTAGAGAGTTGGCTGCCTTAAGAGTGCTGTATGAATGTGCTCCAGAAGCGTCTTTAATTGCGTTGACTATTGCCACTGGAATAGTGAATGCGAATTCGCCTAATTCTCTACTCTCATCAGATTTTGGCACATCAATAATTTGAATTGTATCTACACCGCCACTTGTTGCTGTGCCGTTACCAGCTCCTGCAGTTGCGGCTGTGAAAGTGTCTCCAACTGAATACACAACGTTAGATGTTCCTGCGGCCGTATTCCATTGAGATTGATTTGTAGTACCTAGAGACAAAATAGTATATCTGGTCGGTGGGTTAGTAACTTGGAAATTGCCTGCTTGAGTTGTTGTTCCGTAAACTTCTTCAACTCCTTGTGCCGTTTTCTGAATATAGAATGCACGATGAGTAATATCTAAGATAGATCCATCTGTTGCACTCAAGTCAAATGGAGCACCGTTTTCTTGATATACATGACCTGGAGAATCGTAATCATCACCAGCCGTTTTCGCTTCTGAGAGATCGATATTAATAAGATCATATTCAGAGTTAAGAATATCTGGAGTTGGTAAGAACTCTTGTGCTGGTCCCATAAGAACGTTTGGTGATGACACAAAGAATACTGAACCATATACAAACAGACCGCTACCACAATTGTTAATAACGTTGTTTGCTACAATGCCTTTGTTTGTTACTGATACGTCAACATAATCTGTATAGTTTTGGAATCTATTGCCCACAATCATAGTATCAGTACCAGAATCAGCAATAAGTGGACTATATTCATATCTATCTGTCACAGCACTGTCAGTGATCTCACTTGTGTTGATTTTCATCTCAACAGGACTAGAAGCATAGATGCCACCCGCTGGAGCATTTGTAATTCGTACTCTGTCTAATAGCAGTGAGTTACAGTTGATTCCAAAGTCTAGTAGATAATTTCTATTAATAGTAGATGAGTCTGGCCATAAGAACTGATTAGATGCTTCTCCGTCAATGTCTACTCCTACAATAGAAAGAGAAGTCGCTCCTGTTGCGCTTTGTGCGTAGATGAACTTACCATTCAATGCACTTGATTCGCCTCCAGTCCAAGGCAGTTTCTTAATCTTCGTAATGTACGATGTGCCGACAAGACCGAAGTTGTTAGGTAAACTAAGTTGTGACGATACATAAGTCTTAGCATTCAGTACGATGCTCTTCTTACCAGCTGAAGCATTGTTAGATATAGCAGTTTGGATAATAGCAGTATCATTGTGACAAATCTGTGCAGAGTAGTTGCCTGTTCCGTCTGGCGAATTAACGAATACGAAATCATCGATGGTTAAGTCAAATGAATTAGTGTTCTGTGTAATAGATTCGATGCGTTTGTCTACCCAACCACGTCTTGAAACGCTTTCAGATGTGAGAGGAAAGTGAATTACGTTAGTAAAGGTGTTGTCTGTTGAGTTCTTACCAGACCAAGAAGTATAATCGAATGACAGATAGTCAATCCAAGATCCAGCATCTATCTCTTTTCTTCCTAATACGGCAGTCAACTTATAGTCGCCAGATGATCCTATTCTTCTGAATACTGCGACACCACGATCAGCGGCAACACTTGCGAAACTCAATCTAATGAAGTGTGAAGTATTAAATTGATCTGGTACATTAGCCGCCCCACCTGAAGCTGGAACGTAAATTGTTCTTGTCTGTGCATTGGAACCAGGCGCTATCTCGCCAGTCTCGTAATTAAATTCTGCAATCTTATATGAGAAAGTATTTCCTATCGTGCCCGACTTTTTAGCACTTTCTGTTTCTGTAAATCCTTGAACAGTTAAAGAGAATGTTGCTGAGTTTGTTGGATTCTGAAAAGACGATTGTCCTCCATAAATCCTAATAGTTTGTCCGACAGAGAATTGTTGTCTAGCGGCAGAGTTTTCATCGCCTGTTATACGAATAGTTTTAGACTGTTGCTGTCCACCAGAAACTCGGGTATCGATAAACGTAACGCCTAGTCCGTAAACACTATCTCGTACATCGCCTTGATCAAATGTACTATTATAAATGTTAAACTGTTCACCGAAGTTATCAATTACCGCTTGTCTACCTCTTTCAGCAGTATAGTATAATCTACTTCCTTCTACTAGATAAGTTGTATCCATTTGGACTGTACTAGATCCAGCCCACTCCATTGTTTGAGTATCGTTGTCGTACCTTACAAAGCCAATTTCAGGAGTGTTATTAGTAGGTACTGCCAGGTCTATTGGAATTACTGGAGTACCAGAGAAATTAGCATACGTTAAGAAGTATGAGCCGTCTTGATAGAAGTCTGCTATAGGAGATCCAGCAGTAGCAGATCCTGCAACGAATAGCTTAGTAGCACTTAGTCCATTACCAGCATTAGTCGGATTATATGTATTGAGTCTCGATACCAGCAAAGCTTGATCAAAACTGCCTTCATCGATAATAGAAGATTTTAGATCAGCAAACGTAATCTTTTTCGATTCTGTTTCAGATACATCCGACAGCGCAAAGACATCGGAAATGTCTGGCGTAGTTATTGATACTAATTCGCTAAATTTTTTAGTCATCTGTTGTTGCCTTTAAATATGTAAGGTTATCTGTCTTTATTTATATCATCAAACGTTAGGCTGTTTCCCATGATACCTTAACTGCGTCAATATTAAGTTGGAAGTCTGGATCGGTATAAGCTACAAGTTGTTTGTATCCAAAAGTTAGGTAGACTATAAATCTTCCAGTATCAGTTATAGTTTCAAACACATCAGTTCTAACATTAGCTAAATCGAAACTCAAGAATCTAGAAATAGGTCGACCATCACCGCTTGTATCATCACCACTAAATGTAGGAGAAACTTCTCCTTTATACACTAACGCATCATTTCCAGAATCAACATTTACTATTCTAATGCCAACTTCGTTGATGTTAACATATGCATCTCCGTTATCGTCATCAAGACTTCCATAATATCTAATATCAGTTGTAGCCGAATCAAGAGGACTTAAAGTTAATTTAATGTTTCCAGTAAACGTAGATGGATCAATGTAAAATGTACCCATAGGCACATTATATGTCGTATAGTCACCAGGCAGACTGCCATGAACGGGGTCGTTATAAGCAAGAGAGCCTGGTAGTCTGCCGCTTCTCACATCAGTTCCGTCTGTCGTTATGTTAGCCGGAAAGTTGTTTGCTTCCCAAATATAACTATCACTCGTTTCGGCTGTGTTGTGACCTGGAATGTTTGCACTGCCTTCAAAAAAGTTTCTAGATCCATACAACTGAGAAAATGAAATTGGTCCACTTGTAGGAACTAAGTTATTTAGAGGAACTGTTTGCTCATTACTGGCATTAGCAGTGGTTCTTCTTTTAATGTAATATCTATCATACCAAAGATTGTATCTGGAGGATATATCCATATATTCAAAATAGCGTTCAGCGTCATCAGGGTTATCAGGATCGAAAAATCCTACTGGCTCACCTGCGAATTGAAGTAAAATTGATGCTCCACTAGCATCAGGTCCAGTCGTATATGTGTATCCGTCAGTATGCTCGTACTCTTCACCTACGTTTCCATTTGGAATTTTAAAAGTGTATCCATGCTTATCATCAGCATCGGCGGTTTCATATTGCCAAGCAAAGAGTAGATCGCCTACTGCGACTGGCACACCTTCAGAAATACCATAGTCTCTCTGATAGACAGCACCTGTATTCGTCTGCCTGTAGGCGAACTGAGTGCCTTTAGCAAAAGTTATATTTGTTCCATTCACATTAACTGTTAGTTCAGTGGTATCCTCTGCCGCAAGAGTTGATATTAAATTACCAGTATACACTAAATTACTTTCATAATAAATTCTTATGTATGCTCCGCCACCTTGACTCTGATTGTAGGTTATTCTCCATTCATTTACTGATAATGCAGGCTCTATTGGAACTCTAATAGGTGGTACGGGTGTATTTACACTTTTAACTTTTCTTACATAATACAAATAATCTGGAGCATTGTTGTTGACATCCGCTCTCGTCCCGCTACCAAAAGGCGCAGAACCTGCTGAATACCGAGATTCGATTAACTCATTAGATCCATAGACACTCTCTTCTTCACTTCCCACAACGGTCGAACTTGGTACAACGCTTCCGCCACGATAGTATTCACTTAACGAAGAAGAACCAGTATCGGCTGGAAACTCTGTACGTAAACTTCTAGATCCACCGCCACTAGCATTGCCAAAACTAATTGAAGGTCTGGGTGTATTAGGATCGTTGTCTGGATCTGCGGACGTGATAGCCATCTACTTGTCCTTCTTAAGTTCGTCTATCTCTGCCTTGAGTTCTTTGATTGATTCGATTAGCAGACCTACGATATTACCATGACGAACTGCTTTGCTTTGTGTGCCATCAGGCGACTCTGTTTCATACACCACTTCAGGCAAAACTTCTTCTAACTCTTGTGCAATAACACCAGTCATAGGCGTTCCATCGCCGATATAGTTAAACGTATATCCAGAAATCTGTGCCACTTTCTCTAGAGCATTGTCGATCTTAACTATATTCTCTTTACGATTTCGATCAGATACGCTACCAAATGCTGTGATGTCGCCTTCTGTTACTAGTGAGCCACTGGTACCATTAATAGATAGCTTAGAGTCTAGACCATTATTAATATACATAGACTTACCGTCTAAGTTTATAATCATAGAGTTGACATCATTTACTGATCCATCTTGGAGTCCGATAGAAAATATTCTACTACCAGTTGCAAAGTCGCCATATCTAACAGTAGCATATCCATCTGTATTAGAATTCTGATTGCCAAAATATATATTTTCGCCTTCTGCTATTTGAACATCGCCACTAAATGCGGCTCCTGTCAGCGGAGCAAACCCGTTTAAAGTCGTAGTTAAATTAGTAATGTTTGCAACGGTATGATTATGACTATTATCAGCTACAATTAATTCAACATCAGAAATATCAGCCGAGCCATCAATAGAGAAGTTACCCGTAACATCACCAGTAGCAAAAGTTACTGTGCGAGAGGCTGCCCAAGCTGTTGCTGTTCCGGCATTACCAGTTGTGTCTGCCGTAAGAGATGCGGGCATCATTGCATTATCGATTGTCCAAGTGCTACTAGTTATAGTGTTTGCGTCTGAATCAAAACGGACGTATTCACTACCTAAAGCAATATCTAAATCAGTATGATCAGCAGACGTTTCAATTTTCCAAGTAGGAGTGTTAGCTGATTGAAACTCAATTTTGCCTGCACCAGTAGTCTTATCTAAAATAAGATTGCCTTCGACTCCCAAATTAGAATTGACTGTAATAGTATTACTGGAATTAGAATCAGTTTCTTGAAGTGTATCAATATACAGTGTACCGCTAGAAGTAATATCGCCAGTAATCACAACATTGCCACTATTCGTTTCACTGTCACCTATAGTAACAACTGATCCGATAACGTCAATGATGTCATTGGTCCTAGTCTTCCAGACTCCAAAAGTATTCTGATTAGTAATCTGTGATAGTGTTCTACTCATTGTTTATCTCTTTACATGTTTGTTGTAGAGAAGTGATTACTTCTTCTAACTTATTTATTCTAAGTTCCAAAGACTGAATTTTCTTAGTCTGTTCGATTCTTGCTTTAGCGGACTTGAATGCAGACACATCTGTATTTACAACTCCCACATCTTTTCTTATATATCCTTCAGTCATCATGTCAGTGCTATCGCTCTGTAGTCATAAATGTGTGGAAATATATGTTCTGCTGGAGTTACATTCAAATCTTTATCATTGATCTCACTTGATGTAGCATGTCTCATCTCAAACTTAAGTTGGAATGAACTATAGTCATTTGTTTCGTCTGCTAAATCATATTGAAACTCTCTATAGTCAAGAGTGTTTGATAGATTAGAATACATGTCTTCATCAGAGTTTACTAATTTTATCCAATCACTTTGAGTTTCTATATCTGTAGGATACACAAATCTTGCATATACATCAATATAAGCGCCTGCTGGTCTGAATCCGCTTAAGTAAACACGAAGTCCAGTTGCGTCCAATTGTTCTTGCAGAGTAATCTCTTTTGATACCCAGCTTGATGTTGCGACACTTGAAGCTGAAATTTTATACTTGTATGCATTCAGAATAGACAGTGCTGGATCTACAATAGGAGTTGAAGATTGGTATCCATTATTTGTCATAGCGACTCTAATCTTAAAGTCATTGCTTTCAGTCAAACCTGGATTAACAATATTCGAAGTACTGTTAACTACTCTAAGAGTGCCTGTACTGTAAACATTTCCGTTTAAAGGTATACTCTTATCTACAGCAGAACCTTTATATAAAGTAAAGTCAGTAGAAGTTCTCATACTGTTACTTACAAAAATTTGAGGCTGAAAATACGAAATAGGTTCGTTGTCTATAGTAGATATAGTTGTGGTTGCACCAGTTCTATATCCATTAACTACTTCACCTGCTACTAAGAAGTTACCTTCTTTAGCCGAACTTTCTTTTAAGAATAGTCTATCTGCCTTTCTCTTGTTGAAGTACGAGACTCTTCCAGCTACAGTAAGGAAAGCAGTTGCGCTATTAGTTGTACCGCTATATGGAGCACGGATAGTTAAGATAGATGCAGTATCGTTTACAGCAACAATCTCACTTAAGAAATTATCATTGTTATCTACGATTAAGACATAATCTCCCACAGCAAAAATACTTCCGCCGCTAATAGTTACTGTTCTATCACTTACTCCACATGGCTTACTATAAGATTTCTTAATGTATGCCAACTCGTCATTTTTGAAATTCAAAGTCGTATCTGTTACAGATAAAAATTCTACATCATTAGGACTTAAATCAACAGATCCTGCAGTGGCTTGATGCTGATATCTTTTCAATGTAAACTTAATGTCTTCATCTTGATATGACTTCCAAGCACTATCGTTAGTCGAAGTGAAAAGAACACCGTCACCCCAATCATTCGTAATCGATGTGCCAGTTGCCAAATCAGCATTACCCACTTTAGATGTGAATATTAAAAAGTCTGGTGAGTTAGCGTCAGGAATAACAACAAAGCAGTATTCCTTGTTAACGTTCAGTTTAACTGGATTCTTAAATTGGAATGTCGTAGCAGTTGTTCCAGCATCAGAAGTATTAATTTGACTAGCACGTAAATGCTTTCTGCCAAAAGGTAAAACTGCTTGAGATGGATATCCATTTACAACTTCTCTCAACTCAAGTGTAGCACCAACAGTGGCAGATTTTGATTTAAAGTAAACATCTACACTACTAATCATAGACATGCTTGCGCCTTCTGCTTGAGCAGGTCTAACGATAAACGTTTGTGCAATGGGATCAACTCTCCACTGTCGTGTAAACGATCTAGTGGTTACGTTTCGCTCTACATCAAACGTGGGTGTACGAGTAGTCTGAGTTAGTTCAGATTTACCCACATCAAAATTATATGCTCTATACACAGCTTTAGTGTAAGAAGTCTTACCACTTTCTAAACTAGAATACTGATCAATGTCAACAATTTCGATTGCTCTTTCTCCCACAAAGAAAGTTGCTTCCGGTATATCAAATACGGCAGCAAGTGTGCCCTCTGCGTCAGTACGAACAGCAGATCCTTTAGCCGATCCATTGTCTTCTACTTCACTGACATTATATTCTGTTGCGCTACCTATAACAGTTGGATTGACATCGCCAGGATAAATATGTGAGTCGATTGAAGCGCCGTCTAAGAAGAAGTAGTGTCGAGTGTTAGGTCTAAGACCAGTAACTAGAATCTTAACTTCTCTAGACTGAATGTATGGAGACATCGTAACATCGGTTACAAAGTTTCCTACACTACTAGTAGTGACATTATTATCTCCTACTGTAAGACTATCAGTAGTTGTAGTTACCGTAGTTGTTTGGCTACGGTTGTTACCGTTTCTTTGAACAGCTCCAGAAATACTACTTACCTGTTCTCTTGTTAAAGGAATAACTTCTTGAAGGTTATCGATCAAATCTAAAAGAGGAGTAGCAATATCTACTTCTAAGTTGATAGCAGGATTCTCAATGACATCATAGCCAGCATCAAAAGGAGGATCGATTGACGCCTTACCTGCATAGTTATAAAAGTTAGATACACAGTTTCTAAAGTTTGTTGCGAATGGCTGTTCGATTACATTAACACGTGTTCCAGTGTCTGCCAAAGTAACAACGTCCTGATATACGTTTGCGCCCGTGCTTGAGTCAACTTTAAGATCGATAGGAAACTGAGTCACTGAAGGTGTTGCAACAGTCCTAGACTTATCAATGGCAGCTCCAAAATCTGGATCTTCTACTGCGCCTACACGTAAATCCCTAAACGCATCTACAAGAATGCCGTTCTTAAATCTGTTAGTGCCAGACCCATTAGGAATAAACATATCTTTAGTACTTGACTCAAGTAAACTCATTGAAACTGCATCAGTAAGTCTATCGATTTTCTTTTCGATGCCTGATATATCTTTCATCGTGTAGTTTTTATTTGAAACATCTACAACACGAATTGGATTGTTTCCCGTAACTTTAGTCACGTTACCAGGAACATAAACATTACTCAATGCATACATTCCAGGAATTTCTGGAATACTTGGACTCTCAGACTCGCCACCTTTGTAGATAGACAAGTCTCCGAACTCATCAAACACTACGCTATCGATACGTGACATGTAGTAAGATTGATCAGAAGAAATAGTCGCATTGTTTGAGGGCGAGATGCCTGCATCTACTGCTGTGCCTATAAGTGATACTGTACTTGCTCCAGTTTCACTCAATGCGTAAGTAGCGATTGCTTGCTTGTAAGGTCTAAAGTCAAAACAGTTTACTAGTGAGTGTTCAATGCCATCTTTACCTGTAAAGTTTTTGATTAAACTTTTATCAGACAATGTGCTATAGCTATTTGCTGTAAGGTATCCGCTACCAACTACAGACTGTCTCTTAAGAACTTTAACTTTAACTCTTAATGTTGTAGCGTGATTGACAACTTCGCCAGCTTTAGCAGTGATAAACGAGTGATCGTATACATGATCTTTCTGGTTGTTAACTAGTTTAAACTTAGACGTAATGTCCTTAATATTAGAAGGGTCAGAAATATTTTTTACTTCTAGTAGCTTGATTGCATTAGGTACACCAAGTGATGCCATATTAGGAATACCGAATACGGGATTACCACTAGTTTCTCCTGTCAAGTCATAAGTGGTATTCACATAGATGTCAAGATCGTTCAATCCGTCAGCTTCAGAACCTGTAACGATTTCATCGTAGTAGAGAAATCCTTCGAAGTCAACTTCGTTAATTATTACCTGTAAGTCAACTGTATTAAGAGGGCTACCATTCGCTTCACGTATGATGTCGGTGTTACTCATCGCAACGTATGAATTATTTACGAGAGGTTGAGTGTTACTAGTAGCTGGAATTGTTACGGTTGAAGATGTAACTGGAAGTCTTACTCTTCTAGTATAAGCGACATTTGATATAGAGTCAATGCTTCCTTTACCGGTATTGAATAATTTTCCTCCACTGTTAACTCCGTATAATGTTCCGCCATTCGTAAGAGTGGTTGATCCTAACTTTGCTATAGCAGTGTTCTCTTGACCGCTTGTCTTAGATATATTATAAACGAATATTTTACCAGGAGTTATATTTGATACTGAAGCAGTACCGATAATGTTATCAGAGCCGTCTAATAGATTAACTACTGAACCGTTAATAGGATAATTGTCTAATACTAGACCAGCAGTATGATTGTATGTAAAATATTGTCCATACTGTACACCAGTGTACTGATTTGTTTTGCTTTGAGTAAGAGTAGTTGGTTCAATCAAAAGTTTTCGAGGACTAACGTTTATAGTTTCTCTACCGAAAACGTAAGCTTTACCAGGAGCAACAACAGCGTTTGTATTACTGCCGTCTTGCTCAAGCGTTACTCTAAGTCCATTCGTAACATAGTTACCAGACTCATCAAAAGTTCTTCGAGCGAGTTCATCGCCAACAACATTGAATTCTGTTCTGTCACGAATACGTACTGCTTCACCTCCAACATATCTAACTAAAGCAAAGAACTCTTCTGGTTCGCTTGCTGTCGAGTATGTTACGAGTTGAGGTACTAACTGAAGTCTGTCTGCACCAGGTGCGTTCTCGTTATTAAACCCTGCGGCATTGTCGAGTAGCGTGGTATCTTTATTAGAGTTGATTAGATTTTCAGCGACAGTAAAGCCAACTGAAGATGCTCCAGGAATATTAGAGTACTTTGATACGATGATGAATTGATTATCAACAAAGATAAAGTGTCCCTTCTGATAGACAACACCCTCTTCACATGAAACACCAAACGATCTACCAGCGTGTCCAACAACTGTTGCAACTGTAATAGATGATTCGACAACAACTCCGTTACCGTCTTTGATCTTAAGCTGTTCACCTTGTGCGAACTGTTTCGCATCTGTTAAACTAGCACCTGTAACTGTAGAGTCATCAAAGCCAATGTAGTTGATATAGAAAGTTTTGAGGTCTGGGTCTTGAGTTTGGAAACCGTTTTCGCCCAAAATTATTTCTGCAACAAGACCGGTTGTTGTGCCAGTGGCTGTGTAAGTAACAGCGTCAGTTTGATTGTAGATTGTAGGATCAGTAAAGCCTACAGTATCATTTAGTTTGACGTAGAATATATCTGGACGTGAGGTAATATTAATACCACTAATGATAGTACCTTCTTTATAAACATTCGAACCAAAGCGTTCTACCTGCTTCTGAAGAATAGTTTGAAGTTGTGTTAACTCACGTGCTTGTACGGCTTTTGCGGGCTTAAACAGAATACGGTTAAACTGTTTAGCTTCACTAAAATCGTCATAGTACGGATCAACATTTAAGTCTGTATTAATGCCCATGTATTATACTCTTTTCCTAGAAATCGAAAATAAATTTAATTTTTTCTTTACGTGTAGCTAATCTCTGTATGGGATCAAAGTCTACGAAGTGTAGAACTTGTCCGCTGTACGGAGAATATTTGCCATACGTAACATTTGTACTAGCATTATTTATAGTAAGCGTACTAGCTGTTGTGGTAGACAGATTAGCTTTTACAAAAATAATACCGTTTTGAAAAGTGCTTTGAAAATCTCCATAGTAATCTACAAGGTATATTGTAGTATTGCCTCCAGAGTAAACACTCTCATGTATTCTTGCTGTGATCGTTTCAGTTACACCGCCCAAGTCAATATTCTGCTGAACATAGTGTCCTGCTATTGCGGTACTAGTGACATCTGATCCTTGAATAACAATTGAACTTCTATTATCAAACTGAGTTGGGAGAGTTGAATCAGTAAAGATAGGATTCTTAACAAGACCAACTTTAGTATAAGAGTTCGCATCTGGTATTAGAACATCTTCTCCTGCAAAGTTTGTAATAACTGATAGTCTACTCATGCCCAACTCATTGATCGGATCAGATCCATGTCCACCTTTAGGTGATACTACACATCTAAGCTGTGCGGCTTGAGATGGGGTATAACTATTTACGAGTGCAGATGGTAGTCCAAGTGTAGCAGTTGCGTACTTGTATTCGCTACCTCTTTCCATAAACTGAATAGATTTAAGTGTGCCGAACTGATCGATCACTCCGTAAGCAACACAAGGAGTACCTGTAGAAGTACTTCTAGTCACGTGAATTTTAGGAACTAACTGAAAGGTATCATTCGAAAAAAGGCTTGGAGTATTGCCATCAGAAGAAGAAATCTTTAGAATTATTTTTAAATCAGAGCCAGGAATTGTTTCGCTACTGAGTACATCGTAAAGTATGGCTTTATTTTGATTTGCCTTTTTCTGTAACAGATACATTTCTTTATATGAGTCACCAGCACCATAAAGATCGAAACCTTCTTTAGATGTTGCGCTTACTGTTATATCACTTATGTTTACATCTGTAGTTGACTGAATAATAGATTCAAAGGCAACAGTACTAGCATTAGAAGCATTAGTAGCAGGTCCAAATCTAAAGTTCGTGAATAGATTGGTCACGGTATCTTCGATAATTATTTGAGAAATTTCTTCTTTCGCAGAAGCAATAACTTCAGTATTGCCGTAAGAAGGATAAGGCAAAGGTAAACTATCGCTAGTTCCAAAAACAGCATCTTCGCCAGCTCTCACAGTAAATAAATATTTCCAAATATATCCATCTGCTTCAGATATGTGTTCATAAGAATTTGGATCAATATCAGCGAAAGTAGGAGTCGAAGTAGATGTTCTATTTACTTCTCCTGTTAATACGTTTGTAATTCCATTAGCCTCAAGACATCTAAAGACATCGTAGTCGCCCTCTGTATTTCTCACAGTAACTACATTAGTATTCAAAGCGGCTTGAGTCGTATAGTCTACTTTGTCATCATATCCTTGATAGATTGTTCCTGTAGTCCAAGCATTCTTATAGAACATATAACGAATATTAGAGTTTGATATCTTGTTACCAAATATAACTCTACGCTGAAACTCTCGCTTCTCGTACTGAGTGTTCGTGATAGCATTTGGCTTATCAACACTAGAACCCATAATGTAATAAGAGTTTTCTGGAGTATAAGAGTTTAGTTGAGTCTCAACGATATCTTGAATGTCTGATCTTTGGTCAGATGAAAGAGTAACGCCAGAAGTCTGGTCGACATATGCTTCCAAGCCCGACAAGAAATCTGCCGCAATAGACGAATTAGGACTGTCGAAAGTAGAGAACGTTTCTTTGGTTGTTTCTACTTTAAAATTTTCTGTAATGATCTTTGCCATTATATTACCTTAAGTTCCTATCGATGTTGTTACTGCATCTGTTGCTGTCTGATCGAGAGATACAAGTTCTGTGACTAATACTTCAGATGAATTGCCTTCTGTCATTATATTCTCTTCTGTTCCTTCTGTGACGTACGGCTCATCTGATAAGTTCCATATTTGGAATTCAACGTCAAGCGTACTATCTAAATTACTTGTACTATTTATGAGAGGGGAACTGAAGACTTTTGTGCCCGCAACTCCTACTGTGTCCTTAATAAGCTGTGTATACTTTTCAGGATCAATTACAGAAGATATCTCATATGAATACTCTTGATAATAATCATTATCATGTAAGTATTTAGTGTTATCGCTCAAGAAAGATGTAGTAGAACTCCACTTTCCTTCTGTCTTACCTGGTCCAAGTGTACGAATAATTGCCTTTGCTACTAACTGATGAGACTCGTTTTTGAGATCAACAACTTCACCATCGACATATCTATATCCCGTATTAGTGATATCTACATCTTCAATCTGTCCAGTCTCGTAACTAGCATTACCAGAGATGATTGCATTTCTACCCATAGCAAGTGAATTAGAATCTGGTCTCACTCCGCTAAGAGTATATTGATTGTTCTTAATAAAGATAGGATAGTTATCATCAAAGTCGTAGAACGATAGTTTCTGGAAGTAGAAGTCATTACCTTCTCTCTTCAAGAACTTGCCAATTGATGTGTAGTAAACGAATTGATCGTTAGTACCAGGCACAAAGTTAGCATCAGGATTATTTCCAAAATCTGGATCTTCGATTTGAACTTCTTGTGTAACAATCTCGCCAACTTCAATTAAGAAGTTTGGGTTAGTGAATGTGAGAATAGTATCACGGCTATCAAATCTAGCAACATCAACATATTCAATTTCACTGAACACATCGTTGACGTAGTTATTACCTTCACTCTCAGGTACAATACCTGCGATAGATCCAATCGTAATAGACTTCGCTTCAAACGCATCTTTGATTCTTGTGTTTAAAGTTTCTGCATTAAAGCCTTGACTGACAAGCGTACCACTCATACCATAGTTAGTAGCAACAACGTCTGTCACTGTACCACTGCCTATAGGGGTTGTTGTATTCTTAATAAATCGTGTCCCGACATTGTTATCTGCTGAACCAAGCAGAGTAAAGTCTGTAGTGCCTTGTGTTTCAATTTCATAGATACCTGGATTAACCATAGCAGTCGCATTGATAATAACAGCAAGAGGCTTATCAGCAAAGTTACCAATAAAGTCTGTGATGATACTTACCGACTCTTGATTACTAATACCTTCTACTCTAAAACTAGCAGTAGCATTATAGTCAGCAATCGTGGTTATTGTAACACTATTATTACTACCGACTGTAATATTAACAGTCTCGCCAGCAGGAAGAGAATTAAACTCGAAGCCAAACCCGTCTGCATACACAGCAGGCAATAGTCTATCTTCAATCCATGTTGTCTGTGCAGTAGTAGAACTACCACTTATATAATTCGCAAAGATAGTTGCATCTTCGCCATTAATATATCGACTTGTAACGAAGTTATATCCAGAGTTTGATATATCACCTAATCTGTATCCAGTGTTATCAAGGTCTGAGTTAAATATTGCGAGCATCTTTGGATCTACAGTAGAGTCACCCGCACCAGCAAGTGCAAGTTGAGTCTGAACAAAAGATAAAAACGTTGCTTTCGTATCTCTTGCAGAAGCATCAGTACTTCTTCTATCTGGATCTTGTCTATTCGATCTTACGTAGAGAAGAGGGTGATTATATGCCACAACTCTTCCGCCGCCATTGATCGTTGCCGTGCCAGAAGAAACATCGTCTGCAACAATGTGTTGACCAGGCTGAATAGACGATACAGCAGTAGAGCCAGCAACGATCAATGCTTGAGTAGAGATAGACACATCGATATCATTATTAATGACACTGTATCCAAATCCATCATTCTCTTTAACAAAGTCGATCTTGCCTGTAGTCGTTGTTGATATATCACTCACAACACCAGTCGCACTTGTACCTGTTCCGCCAATACTTGGATTACCAAATCGATCTAAGCCAGTTGATTCAATTGTAACGATATCACCAATTTCTTGACCAGCTACAGCAGTGCCTCGAATCACATTCACACTACTTAAAGAACCAGTAACAAGTTTACCATAGCTTGTAGTTACGCCTAGTCTTGTAACAGAAATCGAATCATCAGATATAAATCTACCTGCTGAGTTAGAGAGATACGCAATAGGACATATAGTACCAGAGAAGTTTACAAAGATTAGATCGTCTACAAATGCTGTCGCACCTGATACGTCACCCTTGAGTTTATCACCACGCTTAATTGGATATCCATCAATAGAAGATACTGCACGAAGTTCAAGATACTCAGCCCCACCCCATATAGAGTCAGAAGGCTTTAGAATAGCAGTCGAAGGATAAAAGACTTCAATGTCTTCATCAAAGAACATACGAAACAATAGACGTAAACTTTCTTCAGAACCTTTTCGCTTGTATAAGTCTTGAATATGTTTTATAATGAATCGTGTATCAACTACAGTATCAATAGGTAATGACTGAAGATATTTCTTCTTAAAGAATACAAGAAAAGATGCAAGAGTAGTATCGACATCACGAAGCTTAGGTACATTCCGATCCATAATAGTTTCGTTATGCTCATAATAAGCTTTAACAAACTCTACTAGAAAGTCGCCTTCTTCCCGATACAGATCAGGAAACTGATCAGCAATCGTTGGCGAAATATGATCTCTTACATTGAGCATTCTTTATTCCGTTATTGTAGTTACGTTGACAGTAATGTCTTCACCACGTATAGTAATAATACGATCTTTAGGAGCTTTCACATCTTTCGCTACAGAGTTAGCAATGAACTTAATTGCATTACCTTCGTATGAATCGATAATTAAATTTGACAACTTGATTGCACCTGTGCTATAATCAATCGTACCAAGACTACGCTTAAAGACTGATTGAGAGGCAGACGAAGCAGTCACAGCCATCATCTTACCAGCACCATCGTCTTGTAGTGTCACTAGTGTACCTTCGATTGTTAACTTACTAGTACGTACAGCTGGTGTAAATCCTGTCAAGCCAGTCGTAGCGTCATACGCATATGGCTGAACAAGTGCAGTCTCATATGAGAAAGCAGGGTTCTGTACAGTATTCAAAGTAGGTGTAATCTGAATAATAGGTGATGCAAAGATACTTGAAGAGATAATTGAGTTGTCTACCGCATCAAGGGTAGCCGCCAAACGAGACTGACGTAGTGTCTTATTAAAGTCTGCAAGACTATCAATAGAGTATGACTCGATAGCACTCTTTACTTCGCTTTGAATCTGAGCAGGAGATTTTGTAGTATTATTAGGATCGAATACGACATCTACAATAGTATCAACAAACAAGAACTTCGCAGGTACAAACACTGGCTCGATAGTCAATGGTGTCTTGTCTTTTAGATATTCAGTGAATGACGCAATCTCAAAGTCCGCCGCCCCTTCGCCGCCAGTAACGTCTACAGAGATAATCACCTTACCAAACTCAGGAGGATCAACTTCGTCTCCACCATATACAGAGATAGCTTCGATATTTGGAAAACGATTACGTAGCAGTATTTCGTAGTCACGTGTCGTTACAGCACGTTCTTGTACTTGAAGAGCCTTAGGAGCAAACGCCCGTATAGACTCAGTTGTTTCCGCCGAGAGCCCGCCATTCGAAGGAGTCGTAATCTGTATTGATACATTAGCGGCATCTGGCAGACCATTACTCGTCATAGAGTTAACGCCGTTTGCATCTTCTGCTGAACAGATACGATACTTCGCTGTAATATTATCACCTGGTGTAGGCTGTTTTCCGAACTTGTCTTGTCCAAACTGTATAGAGTATTTCTCATCTTCTTCTGGCTGAAGATAGAATACTTTGTCAATAGCAGTAATGCCAAATATGTCTGTCTTATATACGTACTCTTCGCCATTGACTTCTACGTATAATGAGCGAGTGTCTATCATGTTATTAGATAGTATTGTGTTCGATGTGTCAAGTGTTTCTGTAATTAATCTACCTTGAAATACTTCTACGTCTTGTACAGTAAATGTTCGAGGAGCGTTTGTAGTAGTCTCGCTTGATACAGCACTATATGCTTTCTCTGTAAGGAATGTAAATGTCTGATTACCACACTTGCCGTTAATCTTCGTATCTTTTGGTATAATAAAGAAGTTACCTGATTGCGTAGCAGTGATATTAAATGTTACAATAGCCTTAGCTGATCTACGTGAACGTGGTAAATAGTTTAATTCTTTTGCGTGTGATATCATACTGTTACGCTCTTGAGCAGAGTCAAGGAACATCTCACTAATCATCATGTTATAATAGTAGTTATTATAGAATGTATTATATGCGAGTAAGTCAAGCAATACATTCATGTTAGAGCCTTCGAAGTCGTAGTCAGCAAACCTATCTTGATTGCTTAGATAAGTCTTAAGTGCTGACTTCGTTTCAAAGAAGTCTAAGTTTTGTATTGGTGATATATTTGCCATTATCTTACCCTATCGATATCGATTGAAAGTGTTTGAGGTGTCTCATTATTTATGACATAGAATACAACGTTAATGCGTACACTATTTGAATCAACGTCTCCAACGACTTCTACATTAATAATACCACAGCGTGGTTCATATGCTTGTAGTGCAGATTCAATCTTGTCTTTAATGAGTATTGCTGTTACTGGTGTGGCATTCTCGAATAGCATAGACTTAATATCACTACCAATAAGAGGCTGAAAGAGACGTTCGCCTTTATTCGTGAGTAGTATATTCTTGATTGCCTCTTTGACAGAATTCTCGTTTACTCTACGTGCAATATCATTACGACCTGGCAATAGAGCCAAGTCCTTATGGAAATCACTGTGAAGTTCACGGCGTCTTGTAAGAGGTGTTATAGTAGCCATTCTTGTTGCCTTTTACTTTTATTTATGTTATACTGAACGAAGTTTGTCACGATCATGTCTCGAAACAAGCTCTACCCATCTAGCTGTCTGTGTTGTTGGTACTGGATAATCAGATGGTGTAGTAGGCTCTCCAGCTACCCATGCTCTTCGTCCACCTATGTCAAGATGTATAAACGAACTATAGACACCGATACCAGTAAAGCCAGCACGTGAGGCTGCAACAACGAATTGCGCTCTTGTATTATAGTCACCTGATACACGTACATCAATCGCATCGCCTGTCATGTGCTTAGACTTATTCGCACCACCTACAGATGCATTCTTACCTGGTGAACGATACCCAGAATTAATCTTGACTTCTGCTCCTGTTTGTGCTATAGTACGAAGTAGTTTAAACCATACGTCATGATTGACTTTCTTCCAACCAGCACCCTTGAGATACTTACCTTCGAAGTCATTCTGATTTACAACTTGTGGCTCAAAAGAGAACTTGCCTCCAACACCGTTCTCGTCCATACCAGCAACTTGTTCTAATTCTTCTTGTGAGGGACATGTAGGACATTCGAAGTTACCTGATGCTCCATCTGCTATCTCTGCAAGACTAGGTGCTTCTTCGTTGATCTTTTCATTAGAGGCTTCGATATTCTTTGCTCTCTCATCAGCAGAAAGTCTTAATGCACCAGCTTCTACTGCTTTCTTTGTCTCTACAAGACCCGCACTCTTAAGGGCAGCTTGTTCGATTGTCAGTGCAGAAGCAAGTTTCTTAATACCATCTACGGGTGATGTGAGTAATTCTTGAATGATTTCAGTGAGTTGGCAGAAGCGAAACATCATAAGTGCTACGTTCTCAGCAGTCAATCTTTCGAATTGAGCAACCATTTTAGCCATAAACTTCTCTAGTGACTTCTTCAATCCGTCTTTATTGACTTCATCAAAGAACTCTTTGATCTGATTAGCGGCTTCTTGGATATGCTTGAATGCAGACTTAGCGGCACACTTTAATTCACCTGCCATACCAGTTAAGCTATTGACAACGCCCTCGACTTGCTTTATAAGTTGTGCTATAACTTTATCTACAATCTCTAGTACAGTATCTTTGATTTTCTTAAGTACCATAGTGAGAGTAATAGATTTCGCAAGCTTAATCGGGTCTTTCTCAGTTAAGTTCTTAATGTCAGCAATGAGGTCTTGTGCTGTAGAGATAAGTGTAAAGAGTCCACCTAGTGTCGCAAAGATATTCGTAAATGCTCCACACAGTCCACTCGATATAGACTTTCCTAGATTCGTGTTTAGATAATAGTCAAGGTCTCCAAGATAAGAGTCCAGAGGTGCTGATAGATTGTCACCCATTACAGTAGGACTCCAATCGCCTACTGCTGAGAATATTCCATCAATGTCCTGATTGTTCGATACTAAGAAATCAGCAACTTCAACAAACGTTAACGGACCTTGTGAATGTCTATCACTAAGTGTATTATAACTGGATATATCTATCTTGTCAAGTAAATTATTCGTTGCATTCGTTAAATCTACTAAAGTTTGTCTATCTAATCGCTCAATTGGATTGGCATTTAGATCAACTAGCTTCGTATAGTCATCAATCTCCTTGAATACATCAGAGGCATTCGTAAGCAACGTAGCATCAAAGCGAGATGCCAATGGTGTTGTTGATTCGCATAAAGCTGTCATAGTTCTATCCTAATGCCTGATTATTGTAGTACGAGTTAATACTACCTACTGTTATCTTACCGTCTGCTCCAACCCATCCTGGATTCTGTTCATATGCTTTAGAGCCAGACTCATATACTTCGTACCCATCACCTCGAGAAGCATAACCTGGTGCGGCTTGCATAATCCCTAATGATCCACCTCTATAGTCAAATGCATCAAGATATTGATCGTATACAGCAAGTTGTTCAGAAGCATTCATGTTCTGTATCTCACCTGTTGTATAACCTAACATCTCAGCAGTCGATGGTATGAATTGGAATAAGCCTGTAGCACCACTATCACTATTTAGTGCAGTTGTATTAAAATTACTCTCACCTTGCATCACTCTATACAATTCTTCTTTTGTCAAGCCTGGATACTTCTCTAGCATCTCTTCTAGCTGTGCTTGGAACTCAGCATCGTTGTCAAGTGCTGATGCAGACGCATAGTTACTTCTTGATGGTTTTGCTGTAGCGGCATTCGTAAATGAAGGCGTTGTAGGTGGAGATGCTCCGTCTGTAGTATCATCACTCATACGACTTGTAGAAGGTGG
>Ga0181390_1000079_pt1 | contig 34795 bp, 35 predicted proteins | sample 13SPOviralmetaG_FD_130085 | JGI IMG/M metagenome (GOLD analysis project Ga0181390, IMG submission 130085) | Marine viral communities from the oligotrophic San Pedro Time Series (SPOT) site, San Pedro Channel, CA, USA - 13 SPOT_SRF_2010-07-21 | ecosystem: Environmental > Aquatic > Marine > Strait...
ATCGTTATTAGATATAACATCTACATAACATCCTAGCTTGACTAATTTAGATAAGTTATCTAGCTTTTCTTCTTGCTCTACTATATAAAACACTTATAAAACCTTTTGTATAATATAGTAAAAATATTTTAAACTACAAACTACGAAGGTGAAGGAAGGTCAAAAGTAGTATTAGATTCGGCCGGAGGTGTAGTTTTATCACCTGAGATATTAGATTCAGGTACAAATTGACTATAACTTTCAATATATTGATCTAAACCTTCAAAAGTTTTGCTTACTTCTTCTATAGTTCTTTTATTTTTAGTTTCAGCTCCTTCAAACTTTACACCGTTAAAAAATACATCTTTAGCCGGAGGAGTTAGTATCCAGTCCACAGCTACAACCTCGCTATAAAGAGTAGGACTAAAATTTTGAAATCTTTGTTTAGTTATTTCAACTATATTTTTATTTGCTTTATCTCTCAAAAAATACCTTTTAAAACTTCCGTTAGCAAGTTCTTTACCTGTAGGAGGAGTAAATTCTGGTTTAAAGTTATTAGGGTTATTATAAGGACTATTACTTTCAAAAGTATCTTTAGCCTGTAATGGTTGACTGTTAGAGGTTGGTTTATCACCAGAGAAAAATTCTCCTTTGAAAGTTTGAAAAAACTCTCCTAGAAATTCATTACCTTTTGCATCAACTACGTCGGCAATTTCTCCTTTGTTAGGTTTTCTTATTTTTATTTTTGGCAACCACATATTATTTTAGTATATTAAAAATTTTTTCACTTTTTAAAATTGCTGGGGAAGCAGTATTACTAAAAGCTTTAATATAACCCGGCCAATTTACTGCGGGCCTTCCATCAGGAGCTATTATAGAATAGTCTAAATCTGAGGTTGTTTTGTTTTCTTTTGATTGAAAAAATACTTCTTGTTGAAAAACTTCTCCTAATTGTTTATAATTTATACCGGAATAATCAAAATGAACTGCGTCTTCATTTCCGTTAAAGTACCCGCCCCATCTTATACCGTACTGAGATGCAACTTCTGCTATCTGACTAACCTCCCAAAGGTAAAGGTCGCCTCTTTTTCTTAACCTAGTACCACTGGGTAAAACTAAGTTCATATCTAAAGCTGCTGCATAGTTATGAGCTGAAGAACCAGGTTCGGCATTACCTGTAGAGTAATATGTTTCATCATCATCATATTTAAGTTCAAAAGATCTTTCTAAAGATCTAAAGGTAGCATTTATTTCAACTTTATATTGTTGGTACTCTCTAAATAGGTGATCAAAAAATCCTCGGAAAGCTTCTTGTATTCTACTATCACTATTTAACCTACCTAATAAAGTTTCTAAAGAGATTTCTCTACCAAAGGTTTCTGGGAATGCGGGTTGATCTTTTACAGTTTCTTGATCTATAATCTTAAACGGAATATCAGGATTACCTACTTCTCTATTTTCAGAAATAGCAGACTCTAATGCTCCGGAGCTTAATAAACTATCTTCATCTGATAAAACTCCTTCACTTCTTTTACCTACGATTATAGTCTGTGCTTTTATATCAGTATTCCATTTATTATTCTGGACTACATGGGAAATACCGGTTATAAGAAAACCTACGACACCATTGTACTTTTCTGGAAGTATTCCTTCATTTAAAGTAAAAGCTTGTCCTATTTTTACTCCTCCTATACCGTCTAAAGTTATATCTAAATCGAAAGGAATAATACCGGCGGGTCCTGCTGGTGCAGTTCTGTTAGTTTCCTCTCGAACTAAATACTGCATAACTTCTTTATGAACGTTTTTCAAGCCGTCTATAGTATCTACATTATAGTTTTTAGATCTATTAAATTCCTGGATACCTCTTGAAAGCTGTGTAGCGCTATTAAGTACTCTGTTTTTTTTGATTTCTAACGTTTCTTTACTTATAACGTTTCTTTCTTTTACTATTCTATCTTCTAAACCTTGATTCCACCTAAACATATTCTCAACATCTTGTCCTACATCGGTACTAGAAGCTTGAGCAGATATAGCTATCATAGAAGCTATGTTAGGTGAAAGCTTACTAGATAGAGAAATATTAGTAACAGTAGATTTTAAACCAGTTATATTAAGTAAAGAATTTGCTAAATTATTTTTGTTAGGTGTTAATCTTCTATCGACTAAGTAATACAAAAATTCTTCTTCTTCATAATGTAGTCCAAACTGATTTATTTCTCCTAAAGTTGAAGATAAACCGCTAATTAAGGTTTCCACAAAATTTAAAACTGTTCTTTGAGAAGCTGACTGATTATTAACCGTGTCGAGTATTCTTAATACATAACTAATTTCAAGATAGATATTTAAAATACTTGTATCACCTCTTTCACCTCTTGTATATACGTACTGCTGTTCTTCATCGTCTTTAGGTCCTAATTTATATTTAAGTATACTATTTTTAAATTGATTCTTTTTAGGTAAAAAAGCAATTTTAGGATCTAAAGCAATATGTTCTGAGAAAGTTAAAAATAAGCTTTTATCTTCTTCTAAACTAAATTTGAAGAGTTTATTACCTTGTTGGTCTTCTAATAAAAAAGCCACATTAATTAAAGCTAGTAAATCACCTATCCTTATGTGCCTTAATTTTTTTGATTGCTTACTATCTGAATCTTCTGAGATATTTTCTACTCCTGAAAGATCTGTTCTTAAAACGTAAAATGAAGTTAATCTGGCTTCTTTTTTATATCTTTCATATAAAACCGGAGCTTTTTCTTCTAAGTTACCAATGATCTGTTCTTCGTTAGGAGTAGATTGAATAACTTCTAAAAAATTAGTAATAGCTGTCTTAAGAATCTGAGGTTGTTTATCTACTCCGATTTTTTCGTTTACTTTTTCACCACTTTGAGCAGGACTTAAAGCAACTTGAACTGATTCAATTAGTTCACCGGCAGATATAATTGTTAACTTACAATCATATCCTCCATCAGTTCTATAAGACCATAAAAAGTTTTTTACGTATCCAAAGACAGCATCGTAGTTTTGATTGCTTTCTTTTTTATATTTTTTTATTTCTTCTATTACTTTCTCTTTAGACTTACCGTCAGTAAAGTAATTTTCAACTGTGCTTGGAGGCATTGTTTCGACTCTACCTGAGTTAGTTAAATACATAGAATGTCCCCATTCTAGTAGTACAGTAAAGCCTGGTCTTAAATATAACTGCTCTAAATCTGTTAATTGTTCTACTGACCAAGCTTGAAAATCTACTGTTGCTTCTCTTAACGTACCGAATCTATTCTTAGAGTCTATGCTAAAGTTTGTAATACCGGGCATTGGTCTAACGCCCATACTTTCGTATTTGTTATACGCTGTGTTAGAACTTACTCCGTTAAAGTTAATACCGCTTTTAGGAATAGTAGCGTTTTCTTTAAATGAACCGCCAAACAGTATATTGTTTTTTGCAAGTGTAGCGCTACCGTCGCTGTTAACTGAAGAAGATAGTTTTACCCATCCGGTTTTAGAATTTAGATAAAGTAACTGTGTATTACTTCTACCGGTTCGGGTAGTATATAGTTGTTCACGCTTTTCAAGCTGTTTTAATACATCCGGGTCTAAAGGACCTCCGATTATTGAACTTGCATTGTAACCTATAGCCATTATCTATTTGCATTTGTAGTATTGAATAGTTGAATTACAGCTTGCTTGTCAGCTGGTATTCGTAACTGAACTCCTGGTTTAACAACTAAAGAAGCTCTTTCTGAATTATTAGCAGAAGCTATTATCCACCATAGAGAAGAATCACTATAAAACTGTAATGCTAAAGTATCATATCGGTCTCCTCCGGTAGTCTTAATATAGATATCGTCTTCAGATACAGGAATTTTAGGGTAAATAGGGTTCTTTATATACCTTTTACCTTCTAAACTTGTAGTTCTTTCTATGGTTTTATATCTGTTCATCTATATCGAATGTTTCATTTTCCTGTTCAAATTCAATATCTCTGTTGATATTTTCTATAATACCATCTATTTGCTGTTGTGGTTGTAATCTATACTTATATTTATTTTCTGCTGCTACTATAGTACTAGAAGGTAAGGGTTCAGTCTTCTTAATAGTTTTATCACCGCCTTGACCTTCTTCTGCAAAAAATAGATTAGATTTTGGTTTACCACCAAATCCTGGATTAGTTATGTAGTGGTATAGTCCGGTTTGAGGAGTAAATCGATGTATAGGTCTAAAGTTTACTTGACAGTCTAGTACATGAGGTAATTCCTGCATATCATCATCTTGACCTAATCCTTCTGGTTTAGACATTGCTATCTCCCAAGGGTAATCTGTTTGCCATGTATAGTTAATCTGCTCAATAAAACCTGGCATGTTATAAACGTAGTCTCCAACGGTAAGATTAACTAAAGTACCTCTCATAAAATTAGCACTGTAAGTAGGGGCTGTAGACGAAGCTAAAAATACCATCTTTTGATATAGAGGTTGCATTTCATGTCTTGTAGCTGCTGCTATCTTAAACCCTAAGTTAATACTTCTATCGAACCCTCCATAAGTATAAAATGCTTCACCCCTACCTAAATAACTATTTTTAGACCAATCTGCATTATAACTATCGTCAAACGAATCCAAAAATGCTCTAAAATAAAGCATAGTATTTTTTTCAGGAGTAATTACTTCAAATCTAAATTTTATCAAATCCCGACCTTTACCTACTCCTATAGCTGGTCTATCGTGTACTTTTTTACCGTCTACTACACTTCCAACATCGTTAGAAAAATCTATAGGAGGTAGCATATTTATGCCATCTATATCTAATCCGTTTCCTATAGGTTGAGTATACCCAGTTATAGGTTTAGTTTTCTGTAGTCCTTGGTCACCTAAATTTATACGGCTTTCTCGTTTTACTGTTTTATCAGTGTAATCTAAACTATAACTATTGTTGCCGTCTTTTCTAAAATCATCTATAGAAATAGTAGGATTTTCACTACTAACTGTTGTTTCAGAGGTAAGATCTACGAGTTTAGTATCATCATTAGCAGTATAAAACGTGCTTTCATTTCTAAATCCTCTATAAAAATGTGTACCTGTACCGTTAACAGGAATCTGAGCAAGAGTAGAACCTACTATACTAGTAGCATTTACTACTGTATCTTCTAAAAGAGCAGCTCCTCCTCTTATAAGATTGCCAATTTTAGTACCGGGTACAGGAGTCTTATCTTTTTTATCCCTTCTTTCATTTCTTCGAGCTAGCTTACTATCAATACTTTTTTTAAGTCTATCCTGTATGCCGATTGAATTCAATAAAGTCTCATTTCCTAAATACTTCAACCCAGAAGGTGAAGCAAAGAATTTAGTCATACGCTCTAAATCATCGATTCTACGGCTAGCTTCTAAACCTAAACCTTGTCTGGAAGGAGTTTTATTAATATCCTTCGTTACAAGTGGTGTGTTAGCGCCGTACTTTAATGACTTGAGTTTTTTAACCCTACTGTCATCAAGAGACTCTATTAATGCCATTTATAAAAGATTAATTAGCTTTTAGCTTCTGCTGTTTTAATCGTATCAGTATAATTTACTTCAGGAGTTAATCCATTTAAATCATGTACTGAATGATTAGCTTTCATAGTTCTATTAGGATCTACTCCTTGTGCATGCAATTGAGAGGTATTTAAAGCTCCTTCTCTTGTTGCAGGTATTTCACCTTTCAAACTATGAATTGATGGATTATTTAAAAATTTTGTTTTAATTGCCATAATTGTTTGTTTTTATATAAATAGTTGTTAGTCAGATCTATACGCTCCAAGATTTAATGCCATACCGGCTTTATTACCATCTATAAATACATCACCACCTTCTTTTACTGCTGCTATTAATTCTTTGAGTAAAGTGTTAGTTTCTTCTCCAAATCTTGTACCGCCTGCCATTACCAAAGTATCTTTAGGGTTGGAGCGGATTGTAAAATCATTTACATTCATCTGATTATTAGATGGTAGTTTACTTTCTAATTCTCTTAATCTAACTCTTGCTTCCTCTATTCCTGCATTAGTGGCAAATGCTGTATCACTAGTTAACCCAAACGCACCTTTATTTAAAGTAGCTTTTTCAACTAAATCTTGATACTCTTGAGCACTAATCCCCATTTTTGCAAAATCAGTAGCAGTACGATTACTAGCTACTTCTAATTGCTTTTGTTTTTGAGTTGCAGAAACTGTATCTACTCCTAAAAAACTACCTGTTTTATTAGTAAGTTGAATTATAACATCGACTAATTGATTTAAGGCTCCTGAGTTTACTAAACCAGTAAATTGATCTTTAGCTTTTTCTAAAGCAGCTCCGTAACTTTCCTGTATGGTAAGAGTCTTTTTAATTTCTTCATAGGTTGCTCCTTCTAATGCTAGTTGCTCTACTGCGTTTTGCTGTCCTATTTTACCTCCTCTAGCTAAAAGTTCATTATACTGTTTAGTTTGCATGTTGAGCCGTTCTTGAGTTAGAAAAGCTTTATTAATTTCCGAAACTGAAAGTCCTGTTGATTTAGCAATAGACTGCATTATAATAGGACTCTTACGCTGTTCTTTAGTAAGACTTTGCATTTGCTTAAGAACTTCTTGGGTTGCTCCGGATACATCACCGGTCACTGCAAGAGTTCTAGCTCTCTCAAAGTTAAATTCTTTTCCTGTTAAAAGTTCGGCTTCTAATTCACTTCCTATAGAAGATTCAAAATCTAATAAACTTTTTGCTACTGATGTGGCTTGTTCTAAGTTAAGTCCAAATTTACGAACCTGCAAAACTCCTCTGGCCATACTTTCAGCACTAAAACCAAAGTACCCTGCTACTTCAGAGCTAGTTTTAGATATTTCATTCATTATAGAGCTGAAAGGTACTGCATATCCGTTGGATAGAGCGAATTCTGTGTTTAACCCTATAATATTCTTATGAACTTCGTCAGCACTTTTACCTGTCGCACTAAGCATTATATTGAAGCTAGCTGCTGCTTCTCCTGATAATCCTAAATTTTTTGTAAGAAATACTTGACTTTCTAAAAGTTCACCACTAAATTTAACACTTGCACCTAGAGTATTTAGTAAACTACCTTGAGCTTCAACTAAAGATTTTGAATTTACAAGTATATTATCACTAGAAGAAGCTATTTTAACAAAATCTTTTCTTATATTCTCAGCTGCATCTCTGCTTATATTTAACTGTTTAGCTATCGCTATAGTTCTTTCCTGTGCAGAAACAAATAGACTTACTACAAACTTTAAAACTTTTACTAATGCACCAAGTGCAACTAGTGCTATAGTTCCTTTTTCTAGATTTTTAAACGCTGAGCTAATTCCTTTACCCATAAGCTTAAAGCCTGTGGTTCCTTTAGCTGCTTCTTCACGCATTGATTTTAAACCTTCATCGGCGTTAAGTATACTCCCGAAAAATTTATTACCAGCAAGACGTTTGAAAATTTCTCCAGTAGCACCCATATTTTTATCTATAGCTTGGGTACGTTTTTTATCATTTTTTATCTGTTCTTCTTGTATATCTAAAGCTTCTTTACTAGCTTTAAGATCTTCTAAATTTATTTCAGCTCCTAATTTTCTTGCTAACATTACTTTTCTTGCAAGAGCTGAACGTTTAACTGCAAGGGCATCTAGTTGTTTTTGTACATCTTTAGTACCTAAAACCCCTTGTTTTATTTTTGCTTGATTAGATGCTACATCATCAGAAAATTTTGCTGAAGATTTAAAAGCTCTTGTTAAATCATTGCCGACTGTTTTTAATACTGTGGCATCTACTCCGTCAAAAGCTTCATTTACAGCGTTTCTTAAAGATTCACCTATCTTAGCAGAAACACTTAAAAGAGTATCCTGTATATAGATTGAAGTATCATCTATTGCTTTCTGACTTCTTTTGTCCATATTATCTGCCATAAACTTAGGTATATAATATAAATAGGAAAGACCCCTATTTAGGAGAGGTCTTTGTTGAGTAGCTAGGTCCTACACCCGGCCTTAGTATTTGAGGTTGTTGTGATTTTTTAGCATTTTGCCATTCTTTTTGTTGTTCGGATTGTTTATCGTAATATTCCTTTAATTTCTGAAAGGTAAATCTACGAATCCATATAGGCATATTATATACTTCAGACCAAGTATAACCGCCTTGTCCATTAAATACTATTTCGTGAATTTGTGAATATACTTGAAGTTTATACTTAGGCGTCAGGCCAAAAAAAGTTAATTGTTATCGGCAGATCGACGTCCTCCTGGCCGCCATCTTCAGTATCAATAGAGATATTCATATCAAGATCTGGAGATATTTGATTGTAGTATTCACGTAATGCTCTTGCATCTTTAGCAAGTAGGTATTTGTCTACAAATTCTCTAATATCTTTCTTTTCAGTAATGCCGTTTACTGATGTAAGTGTGTATTTAAGACGAGTTGTAACTTCCGCTACATTATCTTTATTAATTTTTCTTAAACCTTCGATCTCTCTATCTATATTTTTTTCATCACCATGAGTTAGCAACCTAAAGGTAACTGTGTTATCTGTATGTGGTAATTTAAAAGCAAATTCATTTTTCTTACCTTCAAGTAAAGTATAGTCAATATCTTTATTCTCTAAAGTAGATAAGTCAACTGTGTGCTCTTCTCCGGTATATGTAATATTGTAATCTTTTCCGTATGACAAAATACGTGCTGCTATCATTATAGCATTTTTATCTCCTATAAGTAGATCGTTGTAGTTAAATCCTTCAGTAACTATTAAGGACTGCAGTAGTTTATCTAATACAACTCCTTTACGTATAAAGTTCTGATTGGTTAAAATGTCCTCTTCCTTGGCAGTCATGTACTTCATTTCAATAGTACCTTTGGAAAGAGGACTGTCTTCAGGGTAAAGAAGACCTTTTGATGGTAGTTCCACAACCTCAGTTGGTAACGAAAATTTGGATTCCATAAATTTTATTTAGTTATAACTTGTTATAATAATAAATATATGAAAAAATTATTTTTCGACCAACAAAAAACCCGGAAAAGTCCGGGTTAATTGAAATTGAGGGTAGGGGTAAAAAATATTTTAAAAATTCAATACGCAATAATCCATTGCAACAGTAAGTGAAAGGTCTACTACTTCGTCTGTAGCCCAGTCAAACTGACCAAAGTCACCATTTACAATAAATGCTCCTTTGATAACCCATTCAGATACTACATCACCTACAGGTCCTAAGACTTGTAACTTAAGATCTTTTTTGTAGAAGTCTGAATATCCAGCACGTCCTGTTACTGATTCATAAGATAAACGAGCCCATTCCATTACTGCTTGTGCTCCAGATGGAGTAATCGGATCATAAAGCACCATATCCATATCTTGCCATTCTCTCTTCCCACGAATCTTTCTATAAGAGTTAATGTGGTCAAGTTTGATAGAGTTATCCTGGAAGGTAGGTGCTTTTACGTTCTTCACCATAAAGCCCTGGATGCCTGTATCGGCCATGCTGATTATAAATCTATTTTGAACCTTGGGCTCGAAGGCTCTGAACATGATTTCGCTTGAATCTAATACTGCCATGTTATTTGTTTATTATAAATATCTTATTATTAAATTATGCATTAAAAGTTGCTCCTGTTGGCTCTACTGTAAAGTCTAATACGATGAATTCTGCAGTTTTAGCTGGCTGAATAAATACTTGACCTACTAGCTGATTTCTATCAATAACATCTGATGTGTTATTAGTATCGTCCATTACTACTCGGAAAGAGTAAAGACCTTGTTGCTGTACAACTGACTCTAAGTATGGATTAACGATTGATAAGAATCTGTTACGAGTTGCGATTGTATTTTGTTCGAATACTAAGTTACGAGCTTGATCTCCAAAGAACTTCTTAAGTTCGATTAATAGTCTACGAACGTTAATACGATCTAGTGCAGAAGACTTTTTCTGCAATGTTTTCTGACCGAATGCTGCAATACCTTGACCTGGGAATGTAGCAATTGGATTTACATTTCCATCATATAAAGTATCACGATCGGCTTTAGTTAGTTTTCTTTCTGCTTGGATTACGTTAGGAATACCTCCTCTTACTAGTCCTGCTGGTGCAAACCATGGAGCTGAAGCACCATCTGTGAATGCATATACACCTGGAATAACTACTGAAGGTGGTACGAAAGTATTTTTACCTGTAGCTGATCCTACTTGTACCCATGGCCAGTAAGCAGCTGCATACGAGCTATTGATCTCACCTGCTTCTGATACTGCATTTGCAAGTGTATCACCGTAACCTACTGGATCTACTACTGCGATAGCATCCCCACGAGTTTCTGCTAATGAAACTACTTTAGATACAGTAGAGCTATTATTTTGCTGAGTAAGACCCGGTACTGTGATAATATTGAATGCATACTCATCTTTATTTTCTAGAAGAGTAATAGCATCTGTATAATCACCATCGACTAATCCTTGAGCATCTGTAGCTGCATCTGTAATGCTTCCAAAGTATGCTGCTCCTGCTTGAACATTGCTTCCTACTGCTCCGTGGAATGAACCAGATTGTGCGATTGGAAGTGAAGCAGAATAAGAAACACCACTCGAATCTGTTCCTACTGAAAGTCCATCTGTGCCTAAATAGTTAAGGGTAGGAGTATTTACTGCCGATACTCTAATATAATTTGATTTGTTTACGTAAGATCCTGCTGTTTGTAAATATACAACTCCTGAAGAATCAGTAGCTTTAGTAAGTACTTGATCTCCAATTACGCTTGCAATATAGCTATCAGAGTTAGGATCTAAAGATAGGTTATTAAATGTTTCTAAAACTATCTTGCTTTTTAGGTTATCATCTCCTCTACGGACAGAAAGTGAGAAGGTTCCTTTAGCTTGATTTACATTAGAGATTTGATATCTTAGATTATCTACTGAACCAGATACTAATGAGCTGTCACTGTTTTGTGAGCCAGCATCAGATACACCTGTTGAAGTATTAAACAATTCTCCTTTACCTAATGTTTCGATAGCAAATGGATTACTTGTTTGAGTAGTAGAATTTGTTCCTCCTGCTAGGGTAATTAAATTAGCGACAGATGCTGTATCGAATGTACCTGTGGAAGAACCGGTTTGAAAAGTAATTCCGTTTAAACTAGTTCCGGCAGAAGAACCAGTTAATTGAAGTTCTGCTCCATTTGAGGAAGCTGATACAATGCTCTGTAGAGCAGTTGCTCCGTTAATCTCTAATACTAAGTTTGCTGCTGTTCCTGCAGCATCAGAACCTGTGCTAAAAAAGTACACATTCCCATCAGTATCATCTAAAGGAATAGGATTCCCTGAGCCAATAAATCTGTAGTCAGTACCGCTGTAATTAATTCTTGCTTCTTGTCCGTCTACGAAAGCAGCGGCTAATGTACCTGAACCTACTGCTGTTGCGTTTCCTGTGGATACGGTAGTATTAGAAATTGTTGAGTTAGAAGCAGCTGTCCAGTTTGAAGAACCAGATACAACACGGGTAATCAATGCTGTATTTCCTCCTTGTTGGAAATAAGATTTAACTGCTAAAGACGTTAGGTATTCCTGCTTAGTGGAACCTGATTCAAAAGTTTCTCCGAATTTTCTTACATACTCACCGTATGAAGTAATTACGGTAGGAATCTCAACCGGTCCTTTTACTGTTGGACCAACAAATGCTGCACCGGCTTCAGCGGCTGCAGGTTGAATAAAAGAGATGTCATTTTCTCTTGTAAAGACTCCTGGAGAGATAATAGTTTCTGCCATGTTATAAAAGGTTTATATTCTGTCTTATATAAATATCAATTCTTTTTCTAAAACCTTTTCGGTCTAAAAATAGTTTACCGACACATATAAATAGGAAAGGAGGCTCGAAAACCTCCTCACTTATAACACTAAAAACTACTATTTACTTCTTTAAAGTTTTTTTGGTAGGTTTAGTTTCTTTAACCGGCTCTTCTTTTTCTAATTTAGGTAAAGATACATCAGGTGCTCCGGTTGGAATAGGATCCTCAGAGATAAATTCTCCTGTTTCCATATTTATGTTTCCTCTACCGTATTTATCTTCTAACGCTTTAGCTGTATCAGCTTCTGCTTTACGGAGATTTTCTAGAAACGTTTCAGCATTTTCTCTACGTTTATCTAAGTCGAGTTCTGCTAAAGCAATCTGTCCGAATTCTCGAACGATAGCTTGGTTGTTGCTTTGAATTTGCTGCAATGATTGCAACTCTTCATCTGCTAATTTAATAACGGCCATATTTAAAATTTAATCGATTTATTATAATATAGTAATTTTATTTTTTATTTACAACTTTTTTATCCCAAAATCTTTCGTAACCAAAGTACCCAGCTGTCTTTATAATAGTATCTAAGCTACCGATAGCTAATCCAAACTTCCAATTACCGCTTACAAACCAGCCGGTACCTATAGTAATTAAGGTAGCTATTACTCTCCATATAAGAGTCTTTACTAGTGTTTGTTTATAGCTTGCCATCTTCTCTCATTTTAGATCTAATTTTAGTAGCAGAGATTTCTTCTATATCCTCAGGAGGTACATGCTCTATTACTTCGTATCCTACACCTCTTCCGTAGTTGATAGATTCTATATCTGGGATTTTAATTATTTTAATTCTACCTTTGTTTAAAAGGTCTTTTAACTCTTCGGTTAGATTCAACATTACTTCATCTGAAGTCCAAGGTTGATTTTCATTTGGTTCAACATCTCGGATACAAATTAAAACGTTTTTACCTTCATTTAAACGCTGATCTATCAACCATCTATGTCCTTCATGCCAGGGTTGCCAGCGACCTATAAACATACTATATTTCATCTAATATCTTTTTAAATGATTCTTCAGGTGTATCTTTTGTAGTATCAATATCTATAAAATTTTTTTGGGGTGCTATATACGCTGAAGATTTAAAATGATCACGTTGTCTTGTTTCAGAGGTATGTACATATATTTCTTTTATGTTTTCACCTAACAGTTTTTTAAAATCTTCTCTCTGGTCTATATAAGGAGAAACTAAAGCTACAATAACATCTTTACCTTGATTATGCAAATAATGAGCTATACGTTGAGCTGTGCTTATATTTTCAACCCTTCCTTTGATAGTATAATCTTTATTAGAGAATAATTCTCTCATATCATCACCGTCTATCATGTAAATAGATTCCGGTAAATGCTCTTCTAGCATTTTAGCTAGTGTCGTTTTGCCGGCACAAGGCTGTCCTGTAAACCAGTATATCATGTACTATAATTAAAATACTCGTAAAACCAAGGGTAAGTATTAACTATGTTCTGTGATAGTTGTTGACCTAAATATTCATTGTATGATTCGGGAACAGGTTTAACTTCTTTACGGATTGTATGATCTCCAAAGATACCATGTACTGTATCATCTTCTTGGGTTAACTGTTCTACATTTTGAAAATCATGTTGATATCTTTCAATCCCAAAAAAATCGTATACTTTATCTAATTCTATTTGAGGATTAGAAGTTAGATCTTCAAATCGTATAAATAAAATATTTTTATCTGTACCTTCATCTATTATCTGTTTTAGTCTTTCTACAGCGATTCCAATTGGAGGATTTTGAGCCCAATGATCAACTCTTTTAGCTGTTGTAGTACCTTTCATTTCAGCCCAATTTACAATACCGCTATCTTTATCTTGATTCTTCCTAAAGTTTTTCTCCATAGAAGCATAGATAGATCTTAAATCTCTAACCATACACACTATTTTAGGATCTGAGTAGAATGAGTCTAAAAAGCTATAATGTATTCCCCATCCTCTGGATTTATCTATTACGTACTTCTTATCTGTAATACCGTTAAAAAATCCTTCTACTCCTTGACGGCAAAAATTAAGCCAGCCTTTTTTCATTAACTCACCATCTTGAGCTTGAAAAGCGTTATCAGAAGTATAGTTTTTACGAGCAGCAAATAATAATTCTAAAACACCAGAGGTAGGTGTTACGTAAAAATCAGGATTTTGACCTAAAATATTCTGTAGTAACGTACTACCTGCTCGAGGTAAAGAAGACTGAAAGAATATTTTTTCCATTATAAGTCCTCTATAGCCTGAATAATATCTTTTGAATTAAATACTTCAGTGAGGTCGTTATAAGGAATTGATGAAATGTCTTGTGCTAAATTAAATGGCTGATAAGCGGCTTGTTCAATTAACGGTTTTTTAGTAAACTTATTTCTTGTAAGATTAGTATGTAAACCGTACCCAAACTGTCCGGGGTTGGTAGTAACCCATGCGACGACTGATGGTTTATTCATAGCAGCAGCTAGATGCTGTCCAAAACTGTCCATAAGTAATCTCTTTTGAGATAAAGAGATAAGAATAGCTATACTACGAAAACCATCCATTGCATGTAAAGTATCCGGGTAGACTGGCTGGTCTTGTCTTTTTATATGAGCAATAGTATACTTATCTTTGAAATGATTTATAACATCTAATACTGTGGGTGTAGGTATATCTCTAGTCCAAGAGTAATTAAAACCTTGATTTTGAGGTCCTCCATTAGGTTGAATAACCATTATAGGTTTTTCAGTTTCATAGAAAGGTTTAAAATAATCTATTTCCGGCTGAGTTAAGAATAGTTCCGGGCTTTCTCCTTGATACTTTAAACCGAACATATTACACCATACTTCAAATAGATGTTTCTTTTCTAATATAAAATCAGATTCACGATAAGGTTCTCCGGAAAATACTTTAGCTTCTTTACCTTTTATATATTTGAGGTAAACACCATTTATTTCATCTGAACGAAAAATCTGTTTAACGTCAGGGTTATTAAGGAATACATCTGGGTATGCAGATACTACGTATAGATTTGCTTTTTTGTATTTTTTTTTAATTGCTTTTACTATAGCGGTACCCATAATGGATTTACCTAGACCGCCGTCTATTTGAAAGAATATATTCATATAACTAATATAAGAAAACCTTTTGTACTAAACAACTATTACCAGGGAGTACCGTTAGATTCTGTAATAGCTGCTTGTGCTACTATGGTAGAAGCAATTGATGCAGAATTTTCTGATTCAAAAGAAGATGTATCTACAGAACTTGTAACCCATGCTAGTACGTTTGCTTCAGTAAGAGAATCGTAAGCTATAAAATCCGGATCAGAAGCTGAACCTGTAACGGTTAGTTCGCCAATTTTTCTAGTACCGTATCCGCTATCCTCAGATTCACAAGCATAAGTAATTAACTTAACTACTCCGTCTGCGGTAGTTCTTTTAAGATCGTATATTTTCCAATTGTGATTCATTGTTAATGTTTTTAATAAATAGTTTTAAAATTTCAATTCAGTCAATTCTCCTTCATCCCCAAATCCTACCTTAGGTACGCTATTAAAAGCTAAACTACATCTTACGGTTTCAGTTTTATTTAAAGGAACAGAATGACTTAGATGAGAAGGAAATAATAAAAGTAAGCCAGGAGAAAAATCTATATCAAAATTATTCCATGCATACTTTAAATCTTTTTTGTTTAAAACTTGTTTAGGCATTAGATAAGATACATTATGCCCTCCGTAAGTTTTATGAAATCTAATAGCTGGTGTTTTTTCTTCTGATTGACCAAAATAGAGTATTCCTGAGATTAAACTGTTAGGGTGGGTATGCTGTGTATGATGTTGGCCAGGGTGTTTGTAAGAAAGCCATGATTGACCAAATTTATATCCATCATAATCATACCCTAACATATTACCGTATTCTTGAACTAGTGCTAAAATAAGACTTTTTAAATCACCACATTCAGGTTCATCTAATATATACGAATTAACTGATCTGTCTCCATAATTAATATGATCTACTCTTTTTTCATCAATCTCAGTAAGCATCTGTTGTTCTGTAAACCATTTAGCTACATGTCCAAATTTATCCGGTAGATTGACAGCCATTACCGGAGTAGGAAAAAGCTCTAATACACTAAAATCTATTTTATTGTTTTCCATAACTTATTAATTATTTTGAATAAAATTAAAAGCAATTGATATTCTTTCTTTATCGCTCTCATTTCTTTCTACTGAATGTTTAACCCACGAAGGAAAAAGAAAAAATTTAGACTCTTCTGCTTTACACACTACTGCTGTTGTATTAGCTAAAGTTTCTTCTCTTCTAATTTTTGATGTCATAAAAAATTCAGCATTATCTCCTCGATGTAAAACTAAATTTCCCATATTATTATCCGGTACGGATACATAGTAAGTACCAGATAGTATACTGTTTTGATGATCGTGTTCTGTATTATAATCGTGCTTACCGTTTATATTAATCCACCAGTTACCTAGTTGTAAATCAGATATACCAGTATGTCTTTTAGGAATATCATTAACAAATAAAGTAAGATCGTCAAATAACTTTTGTAAAGATTCTGGTATCGGTAGTATTAACTCTTTACTGTGCCATCCTCCTCTATTAGATATATTTACTCCTGGTTTTTGTTCTCTTACTTTAAGGCAGTATTCTTTAATAGACTTATTATCTATACCCACTACCGGACATTCCCATAAAGGAATACTCCAAAGTAATTTTTCAAAAACTTTAAATTCCATACTTTTTATCTAAAAGGACGTCCTCCGGTCCAAAATACCAAACATCTTCTCTCTCCTCTTGTAATAGGAGTTACTCTATGCATACAAAATGAAGGAAATACTATAACGTCTCCTTTTTCTCTAGGAACTGTTAAATAGTCTTCACCCCCCATCCAAATCTGAAAGTCTCCTCCTTCATAATCAGATGAGTCGGATAATTGAACAGTCATAGCAAGTTTACGTTTATTAACCCCATGAGCACCTACATCCATATGCCAATCTAAATGACCTCCGTCTTCTGGGTATATAACATAATGTATTGAGTCAGTAACTATATCTATATCAAAATGAAACGCTTTTTCGTTTGCTTCTAAAGCAAGTGGAAATAGTAAATCGTATAACCATTTAGAATGAGGTTGAGGATTAATATAAGCAATATCTCTATTATTAGTTCTATATGAATCAGTTACATTTCCTAATTCTTGAGTTCCTGTTTTACCTTTTTCAAATTTATAATTAGCATACACCATATCAGTTAAGTCTTTGATCATTTTGTCATCCAAAACGTTCTTCCAATAGTAAAAACTATTCCAATTAGACTGTGGGGTAAACTGATTATATGGTATTAACGGAAAACTATTCTTCATCTCTTCTTTCTATATGTGTGAACCATCCTGTTAGTATATATTTAGTTTGGGTTGGGGATACAACTCCTCTATGCATATATAACCAATCGGCAGGCCATATAACTAACTTTCCTCGTTTTGGCTCTTCAAAATGGTGTTGATATAAAAACTCTGTTTCTCCTCTATCAGTTACATCATTTAAGTACACCATCCACACTAGCAATCTTTTAGAGTGTTTTATACCGGCTCTTTCACAATGCCAGGAAGAAAAACCTTCACCAGGAAGATATCTCTGCAGATTAAAAGAAAAATCGATATCGAAAGGATCCATTTTTTCCATAGCGGTTCGATGTCTTTCAATATAATCAAATTTATTTTTTTCTAATATATCAACTAATGACTGTAAAAGAGGAGCCCAGGTTTTATCTTTGAGATATCCAGGATGAAATGAAATATCTGTTGATTTTTTACCAGAATCTGAGCTTTCACCGTTAGGTCCAAAAACTACACCTGGTTTTTTATCATCAGAGGCTTCGAAAGTCTCTATAAAAGCTCTGCATAACTCAGGAGATAAAGCTCCTTCTTTACTGTAAAGAAACATTTTACTTATCTTCTTTATTTTTTTGCTCTAATGCTAGTTTAGCTTGTTTGAAGTCTAAAAGATTACCTGATTCGGTTTGTAATCTTTCTACGGTTTTTAATGGACCTACAGCATTAATGATTTCTGCTGGTCCTGCGTTTGGTCCTAGTGCTTCAGCTCTATTTCTTAGAGCATGCCGGTAAGAAGTAGCCTGGTGAGTATCAACATTTTTACTATCGAACGAACCATCATCTAATTCAGACTTAATCTGGGACCATAGTTTTAACTCTCGTACCCGATCGTGAGCTACTTGTTCCATACTAGCTTTACCGTAAAGGTTTTCATCTAAACTAATTTGAATTTCCCTTTGTTTAAGTTCATCTCCAGATTGAATCGCTTTTTGCATTTTACGTTCAAGCTTTAATCTTTTGATTTCGTTACGTCTAAGGTCGAATGATAAGCCCATTAAAGCATCAAACATAGCAGACATCTCTCTAACTGATTGCCAATATTTAGATGCAGATGTTGGATGTTTACCGTCATTAAGTACTGATATTCTCATTTCAGTTTCAGTACGGAATATTTGTTTTTTAAGCCAGTTATCAGTCAACTCTTCTTTTAGTTCAACTATAGCTTTAGCATCTTCTTGTTTAAGTACCTCTAGTATAGGTTTGAGGTCTTCTGTTACTGTTAAATCTTTATTTTCAGACATTTACAACTTTTCTTTATTACTAATATAAAACTTTTTCTTTTAATAAACAACTTTTTTACATAGAACCTGTCGGTAAAGTGTACACTAAAGGCTGACCGCGTAATGAGTCATCTTCATGATCCTCAGGGTATACTAATTCTTCAGCATCAATAAAATCGTCGATATGCTCTTGAGCTATTTCTACTGTTACTTCTAAAGCACCTACTCTACGAGCCCATGCTTCATTATCGGTCGTGTATATATCTGCAATATGTCCTTGAATATGGGACTCTTCGTTTTCTTCGTAGGTTATAAACCCTTTTCCTGTGTTTGTAGCTTTAAAGTATCTCATTTTTTATTTTTTATACATGTATGTGAACAACTGATGATGTATTAGGTGTTGCAGGGGTCCCAGGACCTGATGTATATTCTTCAGTACAGGAGTAAAACAGACATGAAGGAGTTCTTTGAGCTCCACCTACTAAAATACCGTTACCTGCTGTCCCGTCACTTCCTACTCTACATCTTCTTACATTAGTAGAGGTAGTAGTAGACCAAGTAGAGCCGTTATAAAGCTCACTGGTAGTATGAGATATAGATGTAGTATTGTTATACCCTGACATAGCTATGGTGCCATTTTGTGTACCTGCACCGCCATGCCCCATTCTCGGCTGGCTCATGTTTCCTCCGGTAGACCAGGAACTACCATTATATTCTTCAGTACTAATTACAGTAGATGGGTTTTGTCCTCCAAATATTAACCCTGAGTTTTGAGTGCCTGTTACTGCTGAATTATACCTATTAATAGATGTGTTTCCTCCGTTAGACCAAGAACTACCGTTATACTCCTTTGTACAATTATCATAGGTAGAAGGAAAACCTCCTGCGCTTAAACCAGAATTCTGTGTTCCAGTACCTTGTGAACCTTGCTGTGAGTTAGGGTAACTACCGCCTGTAGACCAAGAACTACCATTGTATTCTTCAGTTCGATTCTGGTTAGAAGGAGTTGCACCAGTAAAACCTAAAGCAGCATTTTGAGTTCCAAAACCTCCTAGATCTCTTCTAGATACAGACATAGCAGATACATTAGTCCAAGAGGTTCCATTATATTCTTCAGTACAACTAGTAACAATACTGGGAGACCGCAAACCACCAAACGCTACAGCTGATGTTGAATTTCCTGCTGTACCTAAAGATCTTCTAGCATTATTCATAGCTCCGCCAATAGTCCATACTGCTGCTCCTGGACCTGCAGGTTGACCTCCGCCAAACTCTAGTTTAGAAATTACTATTTGGTTACTACCGGTATCGAACCACATATAACTATCTCCAGGAGCAGTAGAAGCTGATGGAGGATTAAGTGGAAGCCTTAATGAACCGGTAATAAAAGTTGTCTGTAACTGTGCCATATTATATAGATATTGACCCTGATCCCATTATGTACGAATCTGATGTTCCTGGTGTTGCAGGTCCTGCGTTATATTCGTAAGTGCTACTAGCATTAACATTAGACGGCCAAGACTTACCGCCGGAAGCTACAGCAGCGTTTTGAGTACCGAATCCATCTATACAGCGTCTAGTAGCAGGTAAATTTGAGGTATTAGCCCAAGAAGTACCGTTATAAGTTTCACTAGATCTTTGAGAGTTAGTTTGGTTCCCGGGATAAAATCCTCCAAAAGCTAAAGCTGAGTTCACCTCTCCTGCTCCTCCCAATCCGCTCCTTAGTACATTCATATTACCTCCTGATGACCAAGTAGTACCGTTGTATTCTTCTGTCTGACACGTATAGTAAGGTGCTATATTCCCGCAGATACTGCCACCAAAAGATAAAGCGGCATTCTGAGATGATCCTGCATAACCTACATACCACTTATTATAACCGGACATAGCGTTTGCTGAGGTCCAGGAAGTACCGTTATACTCATCAGTACAGGTACCGCCTGCGTTTGTTGTACCTGCAAAACCTACTGCTGCGTTTTGAGTTCCTGCGAGACCGGGTTTACCTACAGTAGTTCGAGGTACTGTACCTCCAAAACTCCAAGTACTTCCGTTATACTCTTCAGTGCATGTCCCATTAGGTGAACCTCCAAAGACTAATGCAGAATTCTGTGTCCCTGTTCCTGCTAATCCATTCCTAGCTCTATTTAATGCTCCTCCAGCTGAATAGCTTGTTCCGTTGTATTCATCAGTACAGCTTAGATCCCATGGAGTTGTTGGATACTGTCTACCTCCTGTTACTAACCCTGCATTTTGAACACCTGCTCCTGCTAAATTATAACGACCAACAGGTACACTCCCCGCACTAGACCAAGTACCGTTTCCTCCAGGAGTGCCAGGTGTACCTGGAACTAAGATACATTTGGTAAAGTGTAGTTTTGCGCTTCCACTATCATACCACATCATTCCGGTATGTGAAGTATCCGGTGTTCGTCCTAATTTAATCGAACCTGAAGCGTGTACTGTAGTTGCTTGTAACTGTGCCATAATTTAAGATATTACATCAACATATACTTTATAATCTCCTACATTTGAACCTAAATGAGCTTTATAGTACTTTATATCAAAATTACTTGAAATAGTAATTTGAGGACTTCTAAGCCAATACTTCTGACCGGAAGTACCGGAAGTTTCGGCATAATAGTAATAAGTGCCTGTATTCCCAGATGTTAGACCGGTACCGGATGAACCTGTTCCTGATGGATCTCTATTCCAACGGTTTGTGCTGGTACCGTTCGCTAACGCATACCAAGTGACAGAGGTGTAAGAGGGGGTATTAGTTCTAGATGATTGCCAGCCAGAGGATATACCGCTTTGGGGGTCGTAACTAGTACCGAATAAAGTAAAATCATCTAATTGAAAATCTCCTCTAAAAGAAGGTCCATTATTATATTCCCAAACTACTCTTACCGAGTTACCGCTATAATTGCTTTCTAAAGTATGGTTATTATAAGACCAGGCAGGTGATGGACTTAAATTTTGCGAATATATAACATCTGATAATCCTAAAGGTACGGGAATAGAACCTGAAGCAGTAGCACTAGAGTTACCTAATTCTTTTGCAACTATACCAGTACCTACCCAACCGCTATATTTTACACAATCGTATTCAGTATCATACCACATGTAACCTACGTCACTAGTAGTAGAACCAGAGCCTGGGTATAAAGAACCGGTAATATCCATCGACTGTAAAGTTGCCATACTACTTTTGTTTTAAAACTTTTATTTCTTCTTTCAATTCATTTATCTGTTCTTGTTGTTGTTGTAAAGCTTTTACGAGAACGGTTGTTAATTTAGAATACTGTACACCATGTATTTCTCCATCTTCTTCATATGATACTAGGTTAGGGAATACTTTTTCAACTTCTTCAGCGATAAATCCAATGTCTTTTGTTTTATCTTGTTTCCATTGGAATTCTACTGGTTCAAGTTGCTTTATATTTTCAATTTGATCCTGTAGAGGTAAAATACATTCTTTATGTTTTCTAGCTGATGTTTCTACTAATGTTGTAGTACGTGTTGTACCTGACACACAAGCATTATTCATAAAGGTGTAATTGTCAGCAGTTGAGGTTAAGCTTTTACCTACAATAAACGAACACTTATGACCATTAATATAATTATTTGATCCACCTAAAATAGCTGAGCTGCAAGCGCCGTTACATATACAGTTGCAGAGACCACCTGCTATAGTATTAAAAGACTCATTGGTAGAACCGATAATATTATTACATTGGCCCCCTGCTATCGTATTAGCAGTTCCATACTGAGTAGCTACAATACAGTTTAATGTTCCACCCCCGACAGTATTATAAACACATCCTTGCACCACATTACAACAACCACCTGCTATAACAGAAAAGTTAGTGTTATTACAAACTCTATTACATTGACCACCACCTACAGAAGAAAGATAACCACAAACTACATTACTACATCCACCTCCAATAAAAGAACAATCTCCATCTACTTGGTTGGCACGCCCACCACCTATTACAGCAAAAATTTCTCCACTACATATTGTGTTTTGACAACCTCCCCCAATAACTCCACAGTGACCTCCAATGGTATTAAGTCTACCAGCTCCGATAAATCCATAACAACCTGAGACTGTATTTGTATCGCCTCCTACAATAACACCTTGATATGCAGATACTGTGTGGTTAGTACCACCTGCTATAACTGATCCTCCATGAGTAATACAGTTATTGTATCCTCCTCCAATAGCAGAAACTGCTGCACTTGGCTGGTTACCGTCTGTTACTACTATATCATTATTAGAGCCTCCTGCTATAACATGGTTTGATGAAGCTGCTGACCCGCTAATATTATTGTTAGTTCCTCCTCCGATAAATGCTCCACATGTGTTGCAAATATCATTATTAGTACCTGAACCTACAAAACTTCGTTGACCAGAAACAAAGTTAGAACAGCCACCACCTATCACACTACTACCGGAAGTTACACAGTTTGCTTGACCCCCGCCTACCACACTTAGTTCGTCTGTAACTGTATTACCGCATCCACCTAAAATGGCTGAACAATTACCTTCTGCATTATTTGATTTACCTCCTGCTATTACAACGTAAGGGGCTGAACCTGTATTACATGCTCCTCCTCCCATAAAACTAAAACAAGTAGAACCTATTAAACAGTTTGAAGCTCCTCCTGCAATTGTTGATCCATAATCAAAACCAGATGTTCTGCAAATTAAATTAGTTGCTCCACCGGCAATAGTTGAATTAGCAATGTTACATAATATTTTATTGTTTTGACCTCCTCCGATTGTATTAATATTGTGAGCAGTGCAGATACAGTTCCCCATACCGCCGGTTAATGTGTGTCCATAACAAGTACCACCTATATCATTTTGACATCCTCCACCTATAAAAGATAGTCTACCAGTAATACAATGATCACGTCCACCTACTATAACATTACAGTTACATTGAGCAATAATGTTTCTACAACCGCCTCCAATAAAACTATAATCTGAGTCTATTATGTTGCAATAACCACCTACTATAGCACCATAGCTTTCGCCTGAACAAATTTCATGATTGTATCCACCCCCTATTACACCATATTGTCCTGCTGCATTATTATGGTAACCACCTCCTATGAAAACATGACTATTAGCAATACAGTTAGTGCATCCTCCTACTATAGATGAAAAGTCTCCATCTACACAATTTCCTTTACCACCTCCTATGAAAGCAAGGGTCTCTCCACTACATATATCATTTCCACAACCTCCTCCTATAAACCCACAATCACCACATGTTCTATTTAGTCTACCTCCTCCAACAAATCCATAGCACCCAGAAACAGAGTTAGAATCTCCTGATAAAACAGCAGCTTGGTATGCAGATACAGTACTATTAGTAGCAACACCTATAAATCCAGTACCGGCAGAAACTAAGTTATTGTACCCACTTATTACTACCCCTCCGGTATCTAAAGTGGATAAACTTTCGTTCATCTTAATACAACTCTGTAACCCGCCAATAATCATATGGTAAGCTGAGTTTGTATTACCTGAACCGCTAATAAAATTATTTTTACCTCCTAAGATTGAAGAACATTTAGCACTACATATACGGTTGGTAATACCTCCTACTATATTACTATGAGAACCTGAGTTGATAACGTTGCATTGTCCTCCTACAATATTAGCATAAATACTACTATTTACAGCTGAATTTAAACATCCACCTCCTATAAATCCGCATGCTCCTGAGCCTGTGTTTTTGGTTCCTCCTGCTATAACTGCTATATTAGCTGCAATACAGTTGTAAGCACCACCGGCAATAGTTGAACAGTCTCCGTCTACTATATGATTACGTCCACCGCCGATAGTAGCATAATCTTCAGCATTACATATAATATTAGATCGTCCACCACCTATAGTTCCTGCTTCACCACAAACACAGTTTCCTCTACCTCCACCTACAGTTCCTGCCTTGTCTGTAATTTTATTATTACAGCCACCGGCTATAGTTTGATAACTTGAATAAGTTCCGGAAAGTGAATTATCTCTACCCCCACCTATGGTATTATATCCTGAGTATGTACCAGAAATAGTGTTAGTACATCCTCCTCCGATGACGTTATACCAATAGTCGGAATTAGTACAGTTATCCTCTCCTCCTGCGATAACACTGAATCTATCTCTAACACAGTTACTACACCCACCGCCTATAGTTGAAAATATGTTTTCAATCTTATTAATATACCCTCCTCCAATAAAACTACATGCACCTGCCGACGTTATACAGTTGTCTCTACCTCCGGCTATAGCTGTTACTGTTGCTGAAAGGCTGTTGTTATAACCACCTGCTATAATAGAACAGGCACTAAGTACGTCATTTAGTCTACCACCTCCTACAAAACTACAGTTACCTGTTATACAGTTGTCACATCCTCCTCCGATAAAACTACAGTTACCAGTAATGGTATGATTTATACCACCTCCTATAGAAGACTTAGTACCGGATAATGTATGACCTGTTCCTATCTGTATACATCCACTACCGCTTATATTACCGCCTACTGTTAAATTTGTACCGTCAAAAATAAGATTTGAACTACCTGCAAAACTACCACCGTTATTATACTGTACTTGAGTATCAGAACCGCCTGGAGATCCTCCTACTCCTGTTAGGTTGCTACCATCACCCACAAAGGACCCGCTAAATGTAGAAGCAGAGACTGAACCTTGTAGGTGTGTGCTAGTAATATCACTATGCCCGATAACTACTGTATTGGATCCTTTGCCTACAGCACAACAACCAATTACTATTGAGTTAGAATCATTAGAATTTAATGTTCCGGCTTTATACCCTACTAAAGTGTTGCCGCCGCCTGTTGTTAAAGTACCTACACCAGTACAGTAACCGATTAAAACGTTATTACCTCCTGATTGAATACTATTACCTGCGTTATAACCTACTGCAACATTATTAGAATGGGCAGAACCGTTATGAAGTGCTGCATAACCGATTGCAACAGAACTTTGAGGGCCTGGGAAGGTATAGTTAGAACTGTACAATGCTTGATATCCTACAGCTGTGTTTGTTCCTCCTCTTTGATTTTTTTCTCCTGCGCTATAGCCGATAAGTACTTGGCGTTGCCCAGAAACGCTTAGATCTTTTCCTGCATTAACACCGATTACAACGTTTGCATCAGGTGATGTTGCATTAAGAAATGCATCTTTACCTATTACAACGTTATTTAATGTATTTGTACTCCTAGTACACCCTGCATTAACTCCAATACTAGTAGATGTTCCTTCAAAATTTAATACACTAGCAGTAACTCCTCCAGTAAGCTCTAACTCACCACTAGCGCTTATATTACCTTCTACGGTTAGTTTTTGGGATGGACTGGTTGTACCGATTCCTAATCTGTCATTTGAAGTGTCCCAATGTAGATTTGTATCTGAGGTTAGTTCTGTTCCTGAGTTCCAAATAGCAAGTTTATTAGCAGCTCCTGTGCCAGTTACAGTACCGGTACAAGTAGTAGCTCCAATATCCGATAATACATTAGCTCCTGTTCTAAAGTCTACATTACCAGATGAATCTAATACTAGGAATTTATCTGTGTCGGTTCCTGCATTTACTACTGAGGATAGATTTAGAGATCCTGTAACATTAATAGATCCTGTAAATGTATGTGTATCAGATATTTCATCTCCAAATCTGTTCGAACCAGTTGCAAAAGATATAGATTGACTAACTACATTAGTTACGATTTCAGTTGCTGTTACTTTACCCCCTACTGTTAAGTTTGTACCGTCAAAAGTAAGATTCGAACTACCGGCAAAGTTACCACCGTTATTATATTGTACTTGAGTATTAGAACCGCCTGGGGATCCTCCTACTCCTGTTAAGTTACTACCATCGCCTACAAAAGAGCCGCTAAATGCAGAAGCAGAAACTGTTCCTTCAACATCTAAATTATTCATAAATGTAGTACAAGAAGCAGAGGAAGTTAAATTTGAACCTACTATAAATGAATTATCATGTATTACACAGTTAGAATTTCCTCCTAGAATACCTGAATTGTCACCATCTAGTATATTAAGCTGTCCTCCTCCGATTACACTGTATTGTTCAAGACTACATATTGAATTAGAACAGCCACCCCCTATAAAGCCGTAATTTCCATAGATTGCGTTAGATCTACCACCACCGATAAGACCGTACCAGGCGGCTGCTGATATACAATGATCGCGACCACCTACTATACTTGAAAGAAGTCCGGAAATAGAGTTGTTACATCCTCCTACTACAACTGTACAGTTAGCAAGAGCGTCATTTTGTGTACCCCCACCTACAAAGCTTAGGTTTCCAGATACGCAGTTGGTGCTACCACCCCCAATAAAAGAACAAGTACCTGATATAGTATTTAAAGTGCCTCCTACAATAGAAGATAAAGTACCAGAGTTAGTATGTCCTGTTCCTATCTGTATACACCCACTGCTGCTTATATTACCCTCTATGGTTAATTTTTCTTCAGGATTAGTAGTTCCTATTCCTAGCCCTGTAGAGTCAAGGCGCATTCTTTCACTTCCGTTAGTGTCAAAAGAAATTTGTGTTCCGCCGGCTTCTAAAGCCATTTTACCTTGTACGGTTTTGATAATACTATTAGCGTTAGTATCTACAAATTTAAGAGTACTTGTATTTGTTGAACTTTCAAGCCTTAACATTTCTCCTGAGCTTGAAATATGCAATGCTTTCTGAGGACTAGACGTACCAACACCTAATCTATTATTAGCTGTATCGAAAAATATACTATTAGAACCTGATATAGCTGTACCTGAAGACCAAACTGCTACTTCACCGGTTGCTCCTCCATCATCTGTTACGTAAGTACCACTAGCCTGACCTCCGATATCAGAAAGCACATTTGCTCCTGTTCGGAAATCTACATTACCACTACCATCTAATACTAGGAATTTGTCGGTATCAGTACCGGCATTAACTACTGAGGATAAGTTAAGAGAATTTAATGAAGCGTCAGAACCGCTCGTGATCAGTTTTTTCCAGTTCGGCATAGTTTTACAATTACGGTTGGTTACTCAAAGAGCCCACTTCCTTTTCAGGCCAATAATAGCTTTCTAATAAATAGCAAAAAGAGCCCGAAGGCTCTTCTTTTTTCTAATCCATTAATTTAAGAGAATCGGAAACTTTTTTAACGATCGAGAAGTATATTTCGAATTCGTCTCCTTTGTAATTTGCCGATCGTAACTTTGCTAGTAAAAATTCTAGCTCTTGTTTGGTAAGTTCTTGACTTTGAACTTGCTTTGATTTACTCACTAGTCCCATAAAACGTTTTATAATATAACTAATATATGAATTTTTTTTTAAATATCAAATTATACGTAAATGAATATATCTGATCCTTCTACTCTAATGTTTCCAGGATGATCAGCTTTTGCAGTTGCTGCATTTCCTGAAGTTCCTAAATAAACACCGCCTACATAGTAATTTACTGCAGCTGTAGTAGCATCGGCATTAACACTATCGGCGATAGCAAGACGACCGTCATTTCCGTTGTAATCTCCGTTCCAAATAAGAGCTGCACCGTTATTTGCTGCTCCTCTTGAACCTCCAAAGATAATACCAGATTCATCAGTTGCTGTAGAAGAACCTGAGTTGATGAGTATAAATTTATCTTCAACTGCTAAATTAGCTGTATCTATTGTTACTGTAGAACCTTGAACGTTTAAGTCTCCTGTTACTGTTAAATTGTTTCCAATAGTAACATCATCTGGTAATCCAATACTTACTTTAACATCATTACCTACTTTAGTTACTGCTGTTACAATTTCGTTAGCATCAGCTGAGATAATTTGTAGATCATCATCTGTTAAGCTTACATCTTGAGTGCCTGTGTCACCATCTACTGTTAGTGTGGTAGCTAATCCGGTTAATCCTGTACCGTCTCCTACAAATGAACCAGTAAATGAACCTGTGAATGGAGTAGTAAGGTCATTAAACTGTAGTGAGCTTGATACAATACCGGCCGGCAATTGTGCTGATCCTGATATAGTTCCTGCTGGCAAAATAGCTGAAACATTACCTGTTGTAACAGTACCTACTGTGGTAATAGCTGATTGAAGAAAGTGTTCTCCTGCTACAAAGTTAGTTGTCTGATCATGATCTATTTGAGCAGATGAAGAAACTAATGTTGGTTTACCTGTAATATTTGTAAACGCTACAGAATCAGCTGTTAGGCCTGTAAGGCCTGTACCGTCACCTGAAAATGAACCTGAGAAAGAACCTGAAAGTAAAGAGGTTGCTCCTGTTGAAGTAATTACTGAGGTTCCTAATCCTAATGTTGATCCATTGTATGTTATACCAGAGCTTTCTACAGCACCGCCAGTTCCTGCTACTAGTATGTTATCGTTTGTTAAGTTAGAGGCTGTTACCGACGCCAGGTGAGCGTCTGAACCACTAACTATTATCTTTTTCCATTCTGCCATAATTGTATACTAAAAGAGTTTATAATAAATAGGTTTTAATTTTGAAATCCTAAATAGAAAGCGTCTGTTTGGTCATAGTACATTCCTCCTGCAACTGCATTAGGAGTACTTGACTGTGATGTAAACTGTATGACACCGTCTTCATTTAGTTTAAATTTTTCTTCTCCATTTTTCGCTATAGTAAATTCATTACCTGAACCGGTTACGTTTACATCAAAAGAGCCTGTTATTTTTATGCTATTGGATGTCGACCAATGTGAGCCTGTTTGTCTAAATAGACCTGAATCTAATACTCCTTGTATAAAATAAGATGAACCGGTATCTATTGCAATATAGTCATTTATAATAGAAGTACCGTAAATACTAGAAACATCAGCTGATACTGTGTAGGTATTTGTACCTACATTATAATCTACATCTATTCCTGCTCCACCAGCTACTGTAGTACTACCAGCTCCTCCTCCTGCTAACGAGCTTAAATCTATAGCGTAATTTTGATCGTCAGAGAATAAAGTTAAAATACCGCTTGATTCGTCATAACTACCGCTATTAAGTAAAGAACCAGTTGGTGTGGAAGGTACTATAGCTCCAAGATCAACTGCATCTGAACCTCCGTTTAGTCTAGTAAAAGATAGTAAATTACCATTAACTGATGAATCAATATAGGCTTGGCCGGCTGAGCTAGAAACTATACCTTGATTAAAATTAGTAATAGAAGATGTGGTAATAGAAATGTTAGTAAGGCCACTTGCATCCCCGGTAAAACTCCCAGTAAAAGAACCTGTAAACGGTTCAATTAAAGATACAAACTGTAAAGAGCTAGAAACTATATTAGCAGGTATGTCAGTTAACGAAGTATAACTTGTAGCAGCTGATCCTGATATTTCTACTGTTTGACCGGTTTGATTTATAGTTATATTCGGACCTGCTAAAAAACTACCAGAAAATATATTAGATGGTACGTTAGACAGTTGATCATAGTCTGTTGAAGCAGATAATGCTCTTTGATCTACAAAGTCTTCTAAAGACTGGCCGTTTATAATAAAAGAACCAGAAGTTGTTAAAGAACCGGATATATTAAGACTTCCGGTAAGATATTCTCCTCCGGAAGGTAATAAGTTTCGTATCTGTTCCCAAAAAATCTGTGCCATTAGAATTTAAATTTACCTACTGCTGTTATTTCAAACTCACTATTCAAACTATAACCTAACTCTGATATATTAAATGTTATAACTGTATTACCTGAGTCTTCAGCTATTGAAGATATAGCAGTCGGTTCTATGTTAAGACCGTTAATAAATACTGTAAAATCATCTACTGTTAATGCCGGGAAACCTGATGGTGTGTCTGCTATAGTTACTCCTATATAAGTCACTTTATCGTTACCTACATCTATGGTACTAGTATAAGCAGACGTTTCATTTGTATCAATAAGTACATTTAAAGAAGCATAGTTTCTTTCATCATCTGTCATACCGCTACCGGATATAATAGTTTGATTAATAGTTTGATTTATAGTAGTCTTATCTCTTGGCCCGTCAAACTGTCTTACCTTAGCTTCTCTTGCTGGAGTGCTTGCTAATGCTGCTAATGTTTCTTCTGATCCTGCTGTCTCTAAAGTAAAAGTAACTGCTGATTTAGAATAAAATTTATTCATATTAGCTATAGAGGTGTTGATAGAATCCGGTACTATATGCCCTAAAAGGTTAATAGTAAAGTTAGTTTTTATCATTCTATCTTGACCCTGTACCATCTCTGTTGTGGTAGTATAGGTATCGATCATAGCTCTAAACTTAAACTTCTCAGGATCACCCCAATAGGAATCAGAAGCAAAATTTATAGATTCTACTACCTTATTCATTTGCTCTACATACTCGGTAAAGATAACACAAGAGTAAACTATGTTAACGTAATCTGGTATTATTACTCCGTAGTATTCATCTACAGTTTCCCTGTTAGTTAAAGCAGAAAATCGATCGTAAACGTTCTTTTTAGAAAATTTCTTTTTAAATATACCAAAATTAGTTGGCAAGTTAGCATCGAGTTTATTACCTAATTGACGATTCTTTTCAACACTATCTCTCTTAAACATAATAAGAGGAGTTTGAATCTTACCGTTCTTGTCTCTATAAAATCCATCTTTTTGTACTGATGCCCATCTTTCAGGAGAGCCGTATAGTATTGGAACGTTTACTCTTTTACCGTTCCTAACTACTGAGGGTTTAATAACTTCGTTAAAGTAGTATACGATAGTTTCATCTATATCTCTAAGACCTATATTAAACTGCTTTACATCATCATTTTTAACTGATCTTATTTCACCTCTCTTTTTAGGAGTTCTTAAAGGAACTTTTCCTTGATTAAGTTTGTCGTAAGGAGTTATAGTAGCCTGTGATAGCTGTGCTTGAGTCTTAGGAAGTATCTTTTTATTTGCCATTTTATCTTGCTCTTACTATACCTACTTTTTCTGTACGTGTTAGGTGACAATCTACAATAATAGAAACAGAAGAACCAAAGTTTTCAGCATACGAGGCTATATTATAAGACTTGTCTCTCCCTAAGAATAGCTGGTTCTCTCTTACTGTATCTACTTCATAGTAGTCTTCATGCCATAGCACTATATCACCTACTTCAGGGACGACTACTGCATCAGCTAGATCTTCTCTTAAAAATGCAAAGGATGCTTCTCTTCCTAGATCAGGGCCAAATTCGTCAACGTTTATTACTTGATCTCCTCTAGTTATTAAACAGTTTAGTTTGACTGGGTCGAGATAAATCTTTTCAGTTGCTTCACCGTATATATTAGCTTGAGTATCGTCTAGAGATAGTTTATAGTAACCGATTTCCTGTTCTACAATATCCTGCAGCAGTTCACGATTAATATTAACCAGTAAGTCGAAGTCTCTATTGGATCCAAACAGCATTTATTTTTTCTTTTCTATAGTTTTATCTGCAACCTCAAGTTTTTTAACTTCAGGTATACGTTTAATAGCATTTGTTTTAAGAGCTGCAAATCCTGTAGCAGCATCTTTTGTAGTTAATATCTTCATCTTCATCGTAGCAGTATGTTTTTCAGCATCATGAGAAAGCTGTGTTACAGTAACAACCCCCGGTAATGCTCTAAATAACTCAGAGACATCCTGTACGTTAATGTCTTTGGAGTGAGTTATTCGTACAATACCCTGGTACATACTGTACTGAATTTCTGATATGATATCAAATAATTTCATTAACCAATATAAATTGTATAAGGTACTCCTGAAAGTACTTTGTTTAGATTTTCTGTTTCACTAGCTTTTCTTTCTAACTGCGATTGTCTGGATGTTTGATCTAACATCTCTCTAAGATTTGTAATTAAACCATCTTTTTCTGTTCTTGCATCTGCCAAAAGATCAGCTTGATTTAAAGTTGCTTCTGAGCCGGGTACCGGGACTGTTGTGTACTTTCCTCTAATATACCCTAGTAACTCTCTTGCTAGAGCTAAAGTATATCTAAATATCCATTGACGTCCTACACTATTAATGTTAGTATAAGTAGGATTTGAGTAAGGTACGTCTGCTATATTTGTGACTAACCCACCGGTATCATTAGGTGAGACATTTTTCTTATCTGATAATTTTATATAATCAAATCTTATACTACCACCGCTTACTGTAGGTATCGGAAATAATTTTAACTTATTATTTATAATTTCAAAACTATAAGAAGATCTACGGATTTGATCGTTAAACTCTATAGCTTGTATTTTAAGTACGTCATAAGATGCAGGCATTAAAAGAAAGTTTACTCCTGGTGAAAAACTACCAAAGTCAAAAGCATCCATTAAAGACTGTACTCCTGTTCCTGTTCCTGCATACGGATCAAAGTAACGTAAGATAGCAGGAGGTGCTTGATAAAATACTTTTCTTATTTCTATACCTCCTTCAATACCTTGAGAAGCAGCCCAGGCATCTAAATCATAATTTTGAACACTTCCGGTTAGTATTAATGATCCTGTATACTGTGTTATATTACCTCCTACATCTGCTTCTGTACCGTACGATTTAGCTATCTGTATTGTTCGATTTAAAGTAGGGTCTACTAAAGAAGTATTTAGGTTGCTGCCAGTTTCAGCACCTTCTAAAGACATATAATTTTCTCTAATTTTATATTGAAATACTTCGTTTCCGTAAGTTGTTACAGCTTCTTCAAAGCAGGCATAAAAAGAACCTGATTGGAGCTCTACATCCATCAAAGGAAATCCAAGGCGGGTACCGCAGAATTTAGCTACTTTATCAGCATCTGTCTGAAATTCAGAATCGCTATCATAGAAACCGAATGGAGTAGATCCGGTAGCAAATGTAGAACTACCACCCCAAATAGATATATTGGCCATACGTACAGTTTAATATAAATAGTTCCTAATCTCTAAAGGTTTTATATACATTTAGAATAGGTGCAACTATATCATGTCTATGGTTAGCTTCTAGTGATGCTGTTCTAAATCCTTCTACTGCCTCTTCAAGACGTGCTAGAAAAGAAAACCCGGTATCTCTTTTATCTTTTAGATCGATTTGTGCTAAATCACCACATATTACAAGTTTACTACCTTTACCTAACCTGCCAATAACAGTCTCCATTTGCGTATGAGTAACATTCTGAGCCTCATCTACTATTACAAATGAGTTTACAAATGTTCTACCTCTCATAAAAGCAAAGGGTACTATTTCTATATTACCTAGCTCTATTTCCTTATCTACCTTATCCTTACGGTAAAGCATATATAAGTTGTGATATATTGGAGCTAACCACGGATCCATCTTTTCTCTTATATCTCCTGGTAGAAAGCCTATTTCTTCTTTAGACACGGTAGGTCTTGTGATTATAATCTTCTCAACCTGTTTGGTAAATAGTAAATCTAATCCGCATTGAGTAGCAACAAGTGTTTTTCCGCTACCGGCAGCTCCTTTTAAAACTGTTACTGGGTTTTCTAAGATAAGGGCTTTAGCTTCTTTTTGCTCATCGTTAAGTTGTACTTGAAATTTTATTGGGTTTTTCGGTCTTCTCTTTTGGACGAATACTTCATCCTTGTGGGAAACTTTGTACATATATAGACGTATTTGTTCTATAAATAAATAGGAATAAACTTTACATTTGTATATAAAAAAAGAGGCCCGAAGGCCTCTCTTTCTTAATTAAAATCTAAGATTAGATTATACAGTACCTAAATCACTAACGAAAATCTTACCGTAGAATTCAGGACGAATCATCTGCTTAGCATAACGAGTCATGATACCTTTACGTGGTGTGAAGGTAGTTGGATCGTATACTAGAGGAGTCATGATTAATGGAATGTAAGGAGCATACACAGCACCAGTTTCAAGGAACTGAGAACCTCTATATCCAAGAAGGATTGTGTTTTCAGTCATGTACGGGTTTTTGTATACTTTGTAACGACCATTCAATTGTCCTACTTTTTGTACACCAAATGCAAAGTCCATTTTGTCGCCGTCAGTGTTAGCAGCATATCCAGGAATAGACTCTAGAATAGTTGCAACTGTTGGAGAACATACTAGGAAGTTAGCACCACCGCGAAGTGTTTTTTGGTGAATCTTGTTAGATACTTTTTGGATTTTAGTTCCTAAAGTTTGGAACCACTGTCCTTGAGTATTATAGAATCCTCCATCGGCAACACCTGGTGTATTCCAAGCAGTACCAGTCCAGCTTTTGTTAGATACAGCTGACCATTGCTCTTCTGTAACAGCGTCTTTAATAAGCATGTCAAGAATCTCAAGATCAATCTCCATAGAGATATACTCACTCAATAAAGAAGTCAACTCAGCCTCAGCATCAATGCTGTGGTATGCGTTAAGATCTTGAGCGAATTCTGGAGTCCACTGAGCTTTCAACTTACGAGTCTTAGCAAC
>Ga0181390_1000080_pt1 | contig 34364 bp, 11 predicted proteins | sample 13SPOviralmetaG_FD_130085 | JGI IMG/M metagenome (GOLD analysis project Ga0181390, IMG submission 130085) | Marine viral communities from the oligotrophic San Pedro Time Series (SPOT) site, San Pedro Channel, CA, USA - 13 SPOT_SRF_2010-07-21 | ecosystem: Environmental > Aquatic > Marine > Strait...
ATAATATTATAGCAGAAACTAACAGTAATCCAATACAAAACATGGTTAATAAGTTTGGTGATTCTTATGGAGAAAGCCTTGTTTATATTAACGGACCATTTAGACTTAATAATACAAACGATTATCCATCGTTAAATAATAGATTTAATAGAGGTAATATTTCCAATCTTGAAATGGCTGACTTTATGGAGTCATTTAATTATTCGCCTAATGGATTACAAAACCAAGTACCTGATAAATTACTCGGTGACTTAGAAAAATATTACGCTGGTGATATCTTTGAAAGTATATTAGGTGGTTTCTGTAATAGCATGAATAATCTATTTAATCAGATAGATGCATTCTATGATTTAATTGGTGAAGTCGATGGGCTTATTAATGATATCAATGCAGTATATAATACAATATTAATATTTGCAAAAACAGGCAGATACGAAGGTAGAACTCCACTTGAAATAATACAACAAGAAGTTGTTGAAAAATTAATGGAAGAGATACAGAAAAAGATTATCGACTCTGTTATTAAAATATATGAAAAAATAAGAGCTGCAATTGATAATTTTGATATCCTTGACCAAATAGGAGATTTAGTTACTGATATTGACAAACATCATACAAAGTATATAATGACTCAAAAAGAGCGTATGTGTAATGAGTTAACAGAAGAGCAAGAGAAAAAAGTTAAAGATAAATTAAAAGGATTTATGGATTATGCTTTTAGTTTATTTGAAAATATGGATTTAGCAACTATGCAATTTTTAGTTGCACGTTTTTGTGCACTTGCAAGTAATGTTGAAGCACTAATTAATGAAATTAAGAATCCATTAGATGATTATGGAAATAGATATCAAAGAGTTATTAAAAGATTACAAGCTATTGGTAATCAAAACACATCTACTGCTATTCGTAATGGTGCAATAAGATTTTCAAAAGAAAGAAGGCAAGGCGACATAAATAGCCTAAATAGGTTATGGAATGAAGGAAATGCGAATAATGTTCCTCAATCAGTTACTGATTACGAACGTGTTGATGTAGAACCAATTACTGCACAAGATTATAGAGATTTACCTAAGTGTATGGCTGTGATGAAAGGCGGCGAAATATTTAAATTTGAAGGTGATGTATTTGATGAAGAAAAAGGTGTTGGACTTCCTGCATATACACATATTGATTTAGATATTAAAGTATATCTTAAAAGATTACAATCAATTTATGGTAATACAATGGTTATAACAAATGGTTGGGTAAGCCAAAAATATAATCAAGAAATACTAAAAAAGGAAAATGATAATCCTCACCTTAGTGGACTTGTTATAGATATTAAAAGGGACCCTGCATTTGAATCTGCTTTTAACGATGTTCCAGAAGCAGAAAGAGGAATAGGAGCAAACTTTACTGAAGACTGGATTGAATTGTTTGTTAAAAACGCGCAGAAATCTGGATTTTTAGGTGTTGTAATTTACGATAAACATATTCATTTAGATACTAGAGAAATAGCAAGATGACAATTAATATAAAAACGCCGATTACTAAGAAGCCGAATTTATATAGCGATTTCCATAAGGATTTGCGCATTAGTCCTATTTCAAAAGATATTGCTTTATTAAAAGACGAAGACGCAGTAAAACAAAGTATTAAAAATTTAATTTTAACAGACCCAGGTGAAAGATTAATGCAACCCTATGTTGGTGGTGGTATTAAAGGATTATTATTTGAAAACATTACGCCTGGTGTTTTAAAAGTTATTGAAACAAGATGTAGAGATACAATAAACACGTTTGAATCTCGAGCAGAATTAATTAACGTTACTGCTTCGAGTAGTTATGACGATAACACAGTAAATGTATTCATACAGTTTTATATCAGGAATGTTGACAAACCAATTACTCTTGATTTAATTTTAGAAAGGATAAGATAAGATGGCCAATCCAAAAACCCCAATTACAGAACTCGATTTTGATTCGATAAAAAACCAGTTAAAAACATATCTGCAAACGCAGACTCAATTTAAAGATTATAACTTTGAAGGTAGTAACATGAGTGCATTACTAGATGTACTATCATTTAATACTTTCCAAAATAATTTCTATACAAACATGACAATGAATGAGATGTTTTTAGACTCGGCCGTCCTAAAGAACTCAATCGTTTCTCATGCAAAAGAATTAAACTATATTCCTCGTTCGCGTAAATCTGCTAAAGCAACAGTTCGTGTTACTATTACAGATGAAAACGCAACAGATAGTACAGTTGTTATTCCACAATATTCTACGTTTACAGCAAACTATCAAGGTGAGTTATTTACATTTGTAACTAATCAAACATATGTTGCAAGACGAACTGCACCTAGCGTTTATACTGCTGACAGCATTGACATATTTGAAGGGTCAATGTTAGCATCATTCCAAAGAGAAGGATTTATTGTTGATGGTGACGGAGTACTTCGTGTTCAATTAACAAACGATGAAGTTGATACAGACTCTGTTGTGGTATTTGTTGATGCAGAAGAAACGGAAGACCGTAATGTATTTACTCGTGCTAATACAATATATGGTGTTAAACCTGACGATAAAGTATTTTATTTAGAGCCTTATTTAGATAACAGATATGCAGTTTATTTTGGTAAAAACGAATTTGGTTTACAGCCAGAAGAGTTTGAGGATGTAAGAGTAAGATATAGAATTTGTTCAGGTGAATTAGCAAATGGTGCTTCAGCATTTAGTGCAAGTTTTATTGAAGGAGCTACTATTGCAATAACAACACTTACAGCTGCAGCAGGTGGTTTAGAGCGTGAGAGTATGGAATCTATTAGATATTTTGCTCCTAAGTCATTAGCAGTACAAGAACGTGCAGTAACAACAAAAGATTACGAAGTATTATTACAACAAGCATTCCCAGATATTACAGCAGTAAGTGCTTATGGTGGTGAAGAATTAGACCCACCTCAATTTGGTCGAGTTGCTATATCGGTTTATTTAGATGCAGAAACAACATTAATTAGTTCAACACTTGCAAATACTTATATTAATTATTTAGCAGAAAAGAGTCCATTAGGTATTGAACCAATATTTGTACAGACCAAATTTATATATGCAGATATTATTGCTGATATTGTATATACTAATAAGAGTACAGAAAAATCAAAAGACGAAATTGAAGCATTAGTAAGAAGCCAAATAAGTAATTATTCATCTACAACTCTAGAAGATTTTAATACAAAATTAAGAGGCAGTAAACTTGCTGCACAACTTGACAGTGTCGATACAGCAGTATTAAGTACTGGATTAACTCTTATGCCAATCATTGATTGGAGCCCACAAATTAATATTAGAGAAACACCGATATTTAGATTTGAAACAGAATTAGTTAAACCTTATCCATTTAGAGAAGCAACAGGATTTAAAGAATATAAACCTGCTGTTAAGAGTACACCATTTGATATAGATGGTACTTGTGTTTATTTACAAGATGATGGTTTAGGTAATCTTATGTTTATTGTAGATGACATAACAAATCCATCAGTATTTAAACCTAAAGTAGGAACAATAGATTATACAAAAGGTTTAATAACTTTAAATACAGTTCTTGTTGAAGCATTCGACGGAAGCTCAGTTAAAATTATGGTAAGACCAAAAGAAAATACTATTAAAGCTGCTCAAGGGCGTGTGTTTATAATTAGAGATGAAGATGTACAAGTTAATATGATACTTGATGAAAAACCAGTTGCTGGAACAACTACATCGTCAGCAGCTATTGGCACACTAACAAGTTCAACAAATAGTAATAGTTATTAATATAATAGGAATAATATAAAATGGCTGAAGATTATTCGCAGATAGAAAAAAGTATAAGCTTTTTTATCAATCAGCAATTTCCTGCAATCTATCGTGAAGATGGACCAGAACTTGTTCAGCTAGCTCGCGACTATTATAAGTGGATGGAAACAGCAACAAATCAATCTACTTATGTTTCAAGGCGTTTCTTTGAATATAAAGATGTTGATACAACAATTAAATCTTTACTTATATTTTACAAGAACAAATATTTAGTTGACCTTGAACTTAAAGAATCTATTGTACCATTCCTTGTTAAAAATATATTAGACCTTTATCGCAGAAAAGGTACTAAGGCTGGTATTGAGTTATTCTTTGCAACATTCTATAAAGAATATGATATTGAAATAGTTTATCCTTCTAATAGAATGTTAAAAGCTTCAAACTCTGAATGGAAAGAAGGTAATTTCCTACAGATGCTTCCCAACGATAATTTATTTTTAAGTGATACAACAAGTATTCAATACACTTATGCAGATTTAATTTCTCGTGTTATAACAGGTAGTGTTAGTCAAGCAAAAGCTTCTGTAGCTAAAATTAATTCAATGTTAATTAATGGTAGATATACTCCTATTATTTACATTGATAATGTCCAAGGTACTTTCTTAAAATACGACAGAATTTATACTAACATTTCTAAAGAATCTATAGATTTTGGTGAGGTTGGTGGTTCTCTTAGTGAATTTATTGTTGACGATACATTACCAAGATTAGCAAATAAGAAAATTGGTGACTCAGTTAAAATACAACCCGACAGCTTTGAAGGTGACGGTGGTGAAGGTATAGTTACAGATGTAACCAACGCGGTCAATGCAGTTGCTACATATAATTATATTAATGGCGGTTACGGTTATTCAGTTGCAAATACTAGTTTATTAGTTTCCAATCAAGCAATTAATACAGACCCTTCAAACGAAGTACAATTTGAATTATACGAAAGGCTTGAAGATGCAGATGGAAACGAAGGTTATGTTTTAGGTCAAAGTGATTATAATATCGGTGTTAAAATGACAACCGGTACATTTGACCATGCAAGACCAATTTTAACTGTAGACAGAAATCCTAATATTGATTTAAAAGCAAATGGCATACAAATTGGTGTATCACCGTTTAACAATTCATCACCCGTTCAATTACCAGCTGTTTTATATCCAGAGGGTAATCCACCTGATGCTAATACGGATGTTTATGCTGTTATTTCAGATACAGAAACAGTTAATCTCATTACAGACCCGATTCAACCTTATTTAGGTATTGCGCTTGATGCAGCTGATTATGGAGCAATAACTCCTATGTCAGGTACTGCTTCTCCAGTTACACTTTCTACTGTTCTTGCAGATGCATTTGATACATCAGGTATTGAAATTGGTAAATTAGATTTATTTGAAAATGTTAACCCTGGTTCTAATTATGGCTTTGAAATTTTTGCAAGAGCAAAAGATGATTTAATTACTAAATTTGAAAAACGCGGTCAAGTAATAAGATTATCTAATATACAAGATGCTGCATTATTTAATGTTAACGAAAGTATTACTGAAGAAACTACATTAGCTACTGCTAGTATACTCAGAATAGATAGTGTACAAGGATTACTTTATATACTACCAAACTCTTGGAATGGATTTACTGGTATAAACAACATTATTCGTTCTAACAATGATGTATTTACTATTGCTGGTGCTAGTACAGATTACTCAAGTCGCTTCTATGGTGATAATGCAATTATTAATGCTCGTGCAGATTTTGAAACAGGTTATATTAATAAAGTTGCAATTAATAATTCTGGATTCTCTTATGTTAATGGTGACACAGGTACATTACGAGACCCTATTGACACGAGTATAGTTTTAGCAAGTGGAACAATTGAAGCACAAGAGCAAGGAAAAAATAAAGGTTATTGGAAAGATTATTCATCTCATATTAATGGTTACGTAACTCAAGCTGCAAACAGTGCTGCAATTGATACTTACTATAATTCAGGTATGAGAATACAAGACAGTGATTTTTACCAAGAGTATTCATATCAAATTAAATCAACTCTAGATAAAAGTCAATACGAAAAATTACTAAAAGAAAATGTTCACCTTGCTGGTTCTAAAATGTTTGGTGACTTTATTTACAAATATGGTAATACAGGAAAAACTAAACAAAGATTCATTAGGTTATTCAACGACGAAGGCTCAGGCTCACCGCTTGATGTTGCAGACATTGCAGATTTAAGAGCATCAGTTACGAACTTCTCAGTAGACAGTACTTATGTTACAGCAGACCATACACCTGGTGGTACAGGTGGTGCAAACTTAAGCGAATCATCTGACCTTACAATTACTAAAAATTGGAGTCAAGGATTCCACGATTATGAAGTAACAATTGGAATGCCTTCAACAGGAAGTGCACCTTATCCAACAGCAATATTATTACATGGTAATGGTGGTAATGGTGCTGCAATGGTAACACAGTTTGGAAGTGAATTACAAGGACATATATTAGTTGGTGTACAAGGTTACGCTAACAGTTGGAATATTTCTAACGAAGGTAGTAATGGACCTGATATTGAGATGCTCGAAGAACTCATAACCAATTTAAAACTATTCCAAAATGTTGATGAAACTAAGATTCGTATTATAGGAATAAGTAATGGTGGTGGACTTGCATTGAGAGCAGCAGTAGAAATTGAAGATACTGGTGTTGATACAATTGCATGTATTATATCACAGACAACAAATGACCAATACAGAGGTGGTCAATTCTATTATCCATCTAATCACGAACAAACAGGTAATGCATATTCAAATGATGGATATGATACATTAGTTACATCATTACCACAAAGAAAGATTTTACATTTAAACGGAAGACTTGATACAACGGTTCCATACACTGGTGGAAACTTTGTAGGACAAACATTCCTAAGTGCGCCAAACAGTGCACTTGCATTTGCAAAATCACAAGGATATAATGGTAATTTATTAAGTGGTTCGGCTTACGGGTCGGCAAGTACATTAGTAGATTACGGTAATACAATTTTCTTAAATGATAATGTTGCTCATACAGTATCTACGGATATGTTTAGATTACTTGAAAAGTATTTAGAGAACGATTACGATATATCATACTAGAGATAAATAATAAAATTAAAGATTTTTAAAAGAGGACGCTATGGCCAAGCAAACAATTAATATCGGAGCATCTGCAAACGACGGGACAGGTGACCCGTTACGTAATGCTTTCGATAAATCAAACGATAACTTCAATGAATTATACCTAGCATTAGGTAGTTCAACATCTGCTACCAATTTATTTGATGCAAATGGTAATTTCGATTTAACAGGTAAACCACATAAAATATCATTCTATTATGATACACTAGTAAGCTTACAAGCACTGAACCCTGGTACTTATCACGGAGCTATCGGCCATGCTCACGATACTGGTTCAATGTACTATGCTCACGGTTCTTGGAGAAGATTACTTGCAGATACTTCTGGTGGTTCAATTTTAAATTATACAGACCCTCTTGCCCCTCATGTCTATGCAAATAACGTTACTAATTCAGAAACATCTGATTATGTATTAAAGACAAACGCAGATGGTACTTATACTTGGGTTGAAATGACTGGAGGAGGCGGTGGCGGCTCTAATAGTTCTTATGAAGATTCTGATGTTGATGCTCATTTAAATGTTTCAGGTGCAGGAAGTAATGAAGTATTACAATGGGATGGTTCTGATTATACATGGACTGCATTACCAAGCGGTGGTTCTTCTGCTAATACATTTGGAAGCATTGCAGTTGCAGGTCAAACAAGTATTGCAGCCGATGGAACTACAGATACTCTTACTTTAGTAGCTGGTTCTAATGTTACTATTACAACTGATGCTAATGCAGATAGTGTTACAATTAATGCTTCAGGCGGCGGTGGAGGCGGTGGTACTGACCTCAACAGTTTAACAGGTGGAACACTTGATGTAGCATCAGATAGTATTGGATTTATTGATGCTGATGATTCTAATAATTCTAAAAAAGACACGATCGCTGATTTTGTTACAGCAATTGCAGGTAATAATTTAACAGCAAGTAACGGAGTATTAAACGCATCGGGTGGTAGCTCGGTTTCAAACACTGATATTATTAATGCAGTAACTGCCTCTGATTTAGATATGGGTGGTAATAAAGTATTATTTAATAATGTTTATTCTACAGAAGGTGACTTACCAAATGCTTCAACTTATCACGGTATGTTTGCTCATGTACATGGTACAGGTGCAGCGTATTTTGCACACTCAGGTAACTGGGTACAACTTGCAAATAATTCAGACCTCGGTGGCGGAGGTGGAGGTGGAGCTTCAAGAGTACAAGAAGCAGAAACAACTGCTTCAATCTCAGATGGTGCTTCAGGTTCTGTTGAATACGCAACGTTAGGATTATCATTCGCTTTACAAAAAGTTACAGTAGACAAACAATGTTGGGTAAGGATTTATTCTGATACAGCATCAAGAACTGCAGACGCAGGAAGAACACAAGGAACTGACCCATCAAATGGCTCAGGTGTTATTGCAGAATTTATTGCTACAGCTTCTGGTACTACAGAATTTAAAATCACACCATCTATTATGGGATGGCTTGATGACAGTGAAACTGAGGTTCCAGTAGCAGTACAAAATAATTCTGGAAGTGCAGGAACAGTTACAGTTACTATTGACGTATTAAAACTAGAGAGTTAAAATAAATGAGCAAACGTATTCATAACGTTATATTTCAGCCAGGGACAGATGAAGCAGATTTTCTAGCTAATGAAGCAGCTGGAATGCAAGTTCATTGTAACTTTGATTTATGGGATGGTATGATTGCGATGATGTTGACTGACGAAGAAGCAGAAACATTAAGAGCAAGTTCTAAAGTAATTGAATGTGGACCAGAAAGAGATGTACAAGAATTAGTATCATATCCATCTACTACTCCAAGATACGAAACAAGCAGTGTAACATACAGAACTAAATTTAATCCTACTGGTAATGGTGCAGAAAATACTGGTTTAAATATGTTTTTTACAAGCGAGTTTAAAACAGCAGATGGTACACAGCCATTTGGTTATTTTCAAGGTACTGAATATCAATTTGATGATACTGTTAAAAGCAATTATCTTGGTGAATATGTAGATATTGTTGCTATTGAAGCAGGTAGTCCAGCTTCAGGTAATGCAGGTCACGAAGACCATGTTGATTTTGAAGAATGGGATAGTAATAATTCTAAATTTGTTCCTATGGAGTGGAGCGATACTTCCAGTTCAATGACTTCAGCAAGAAACAATCAAGTAACTAATAATAATACAAATTGGTTCTCATCTCATGCAATTGGTGTACTCAGTGCAGCAGGTGGTAAGTATTGTGGTTGGGGTAAAAAAAGTTCATTAAGAGTTATGTATTTAGCTGATGGTGTAACAACTGCTTACTATACAGCATTAACTTGGCACATTAATAAACCGGTCAATCCTGTCACAGGAGTTCGTAATGCAACTGTAGTAACAGGAGCATGGGGATTCGTAGGAGTTGACCACGAAAGATTCTATAAAATAAATGATATCAGTCAGATTGTAGCATATCAAGCAGATGGTTCATCTGAAACAATCACTCGTAATAATAGTTATAAACCAAAAACTTGGAATATTACAATGACTGCTTCAGGCTCAAGTGCTTATGAAGTAACTGGTGATGATAGAATTTATGCTAAAGTTGCAGGTGATACACAAGTTAGTAATAGAGTTATTACTGTAAAACCGGGTGATACTGTAGTTATTGATAATCAAGCATCTGGTGGACATCCATTATATATCAGAAAAAGCGGAACTAATGTTGCAGGAGTAAGTGGTCAAGGAACATCTACAGTTACAGTAACTATGCCAGAAGCTGGAGATGTTTATGATTATATTTGTGATTATCACGGTGGAATGACTGGTGAAATTAGAGCTAATGTTAGTAATAATTGGTACGATGACTATAGACCATTTGTAGATAATTTACTTATTCCAAGAGTTATCGAAGACCCTGCAGATAGTACTGACAAGTGGATGATTTCCATACCCGACCAAACAAGGTATTCTGCATTTGATACAGTAATGAGTCAATATAATAGTTATAATGGAATTTATGCATTTACAAGTGCAGGTAATAATTCTCATATTGGTGTAAGCCCAACAGACCCAAGATTTAATACATCAATTACGGTTGATGCAGGTTCAACTTATGTTACCAATACAATTACAAATGATAGAAATACTTTAACATCTTCAACACAGGGTTCTCAAACAACTGTATATCCTTTGAGAGCAGAAAATACAGGTGGAGATAATCAGTTTACAATTGCTGCATGTCAACAAGATGATGTAAACAGATTAATGGACGATTATAGTAGTCGTGGACCTCAGATTGATTTTGCTGCTTATGGTGCATATACTTGGACAAGCTATCCGACTGGTACTTATTCAGATGGCAAATGGGGATATTTCAGTGGAACAAGTTGTGCAGCACCTCTCGCAGCTGGATGCGCAACAGTATTTTTAGAGCATTACTTTACTGAGCGAGGAGTATATCCATCCATTGCAAAATTAAAAGATATTATGGTTAACGCTGCAAAAGAAAATTTAATTGGAGATACAGACTTATCTACAGATGTAGATGACGGAATTGATTTCCAAAATGTTTCAGGTTCTTATCTTCTTAGTGCAACTTGTGCATATCAACCTCAAGATTTATCATCGAGCAAATTATATGCATCGACTGAAGTAAACAGAATTAAAGATAATAATTATCAGAACGGTGGTGCAGAACTAACAGAGCTATACGGAACACCAGCATTAAGAGTACATATCCCTTGGGGAATTAGAATGGGCAACGGTAAATATATTGCTGGTGGTTCAGAACAAACAACAAATGGCAGAAGACCAGTAACAGGAAGAGCATGGCCTAGGCAAAAGGTTTCTTTTTCATCTTGAAGCTGGTAATAAATAATAAAAACAGTTAGAGTCTAACAAATGGCAGAAATATTAAGTAATAGTTTTAAATCAGATGTGACAAGGTTATTCATAGATGACCTCGTGAACAATGATTATTATATTTTCGTATCTGGTATCGACACGTTCGCACCAGTCGATGCACAAGCCTCTAAAGCTGGATTCTTAGAGCGAACACTTTTTGGTAAAAAAATATTACCTAACGATATTCATTTTATGGTTAAATATTATCCTTGGCAGGTTGGTCAAGTATATACTGAATATGATGATAATATAGATTTAACTGACACAAAATTTTATGCAGTAGTTGGTCCTAATGATAATGATACTGGTGATTACCGAGTATTTAAATGTTTAAATAACAATAATAGTACAACAGCATCAACACCGCCTAATTACGACCCTACTAATTCAAACCAAATATACATTACAGCTGATGGGTATGTTTGGAAATATATGTACTTTATTTCAACATTAGAATTTGACGCATATAATGCAATCGGTTATGTTCCAATTGTACCAACTCCAAATCCAAATAATCCTTTACCAACAACAAATAGTACTATATCAGATATTAAGGTAACTAATCCAGACGATAACTTTGGATATGAAGAGCACAGAGGCGGACTACTTCAAAGCCCATTTCAATCTGGCGTATTAATCGTTAACCCATTTACTGAATTTAGCCCAGTTCAAAACTTTTATACTGGTCAGTTTATTTACACTACTAATCCAACAGACGGTGTATCTCGTTTATTCCAAATTACTTATTATAACTATAATGAAAATACAGGTAATGCTGAAATACGTGTTGGTGCTGAATTATTAACAGGTGCTCCAACACCAGATACAACTGGAGTATTGAGTAATGCTAACTTTAAAATATTCCCAAGAATAAAAATTACTGGTGATGGTACAGGAGCTGTAGGTATACCTAATATTGTAAACAATAAAATTGCAAGTATTACAGTTTTAAAAGAAGGAAGTGATTACACTAATGCAACAATAGAAGTAATAGACCCTGGTACTAATCAATTTTTACCAGAAGATAATACAACAACAGATGTACGAGCATTAGCAAGAGCTCGTTTATCACCCCCAGGTGGCCACGGTTTTAATTTAATTGATGAATTAAAATGTAAACACTTTAGTTTTTATGGATATATTACAGCAGAAGACAATACTCAAATTGGTGATGTTAATACTTACGGTGGTGTAGGTATTGTGCGATCACCTGAATTTGATAGTGGATTTACTGCTAATATATTCGACAACAGAATAGCAGTAGTAACAGATGATTACAATAAACTAACAGCAAATAGTACAGTCATACAAGTCAATAGTAGCAATGAAACAACATTTAGTGGAAAAATACATGAAATTGACTCATCAGCAAATACAGTTTATATTGCTGAGTATTTAGGACCATTCCCAAATAATGCAAATACGGGTCAATTACATTCAAATAACACAAACGATGTACCATTAGATTTAACTTTACCATTTAGAAACGAAACAGGCCAGACTATCAATATAAATAATCCGGTAACAACAAACGTTACATTATCAAATTATATGCAAAAGACTGGTGAAGTCTACTTTATGGAGAACTTCTTCCCACTAGCAAGAACCGACCTATCTCGTGAGGAATTTAAGTTTGTACTGGAATTTTAAGGAAATAATATAAATGCCTATTAACACAAATCTCAATCAATCGCCATATTTTGACGATTACGACCAAGATAAACAATTTAATCGAATCTTGTTTAAGCCGGGATTTGCGGTTCAAGCTCGTGAGCTCACACAGTTACAAAGCATTCTGCAAAACCAGATTGAACAATTTGGTGACAATATATTTAAAGAAGGTAGTATTGTTAAAGGTTGTACTTTTAATAACTATGAAGATTTAAAATATGTTAAACTTTTAGCTCCTGCTGGTTTCGACCCATCTGAATATGAAAGTAGAGTTGTTGTAGAGTCACCTGGTGTAGACGATATTGAAGTTGACTATGTTTATGTAATGGTAGGCTCTATCTCTGGATTGCGAGCTCAAATTATTAAAGGTGTTAAAGGTACTAATGCTACAGCAACACCAAGTACATTTTGGATTAAGTATTTAAATACAACAACAAATTATACTGAATATACAGTTAACGAAACATTTAGTATTGAGCTCTTTAAATATAAACGTGGTACTCAGGCTCCACTAGCAGTAACAAATCCAGTATTCGCTATTGACAGTAATACAAAAACAGCATCAGGTAGTGATAGAGTAGGTAAAGCATTTGGTATTCAAATGTCACCTGGTATTGTATTCCAAAAAGGTCATTTCATATTTGCAGAAGAACAAACACTCATTGTTGAAAATTATAGTGAAGTTGCTGCTGATAAATCTGTTGGTTTCCAAGTAACAGAATCACAAATTAATGCATTACAAGACAACAGTTTATATGATAATGCATACGGTTCTAAAAACGAAAATGCACCTGGTGCAGACAGATTAAAACTTACTCCAACATTAAGTATTCTTTCACCTGCTGCAGCTGCAGCAGATTCTGACTTCTTCACACTAATTCGTTACCAAAACGGAAACGCAGTTGGGCTTAGAGATGTTTCTCAATATAATGTTCTAGGCGAAGAAATGGCTAGACGAACATATGAAGAGTCAGGTAACTATGTATTAGAACAATTTCCAATTTCTACAGATGACCGTATACCAGAAGGTGAAGTCAATTCACAAGTTCATGCACTTGTAGGTCAAGGCGTAGCATATGTCAAAGGTTTCCGAGTTGAAAACTCTGGTGAGCAAAGTATTCAAATTGACCAAATTGCAGCAACAGAAATAGTTAACAACCAAAGTATTGGAACACAATATGGTCACTATGTTGATGTGAGTGGTTTTAGTGGTCGTATTGATATTGACCATACACCAATTACTTTACAAGATTCAAGTAATGTAACTATTGGTACTGCAATTGCTATCAACTTAACTCCTACAAGACTTTATCTTGCAGCTGTTCAGTTAAGTGGAAGTATTTCAAATTTAGATAGAGTATCAGATGGAAACGGATATATTTCAGTTGGTAATAAATTAAAAGAAGTAAGCAAGAAGCCATTATTATTTGACTCAAGCATATTAGGAACATTTGAGTTGACAGATACATTAGTACCTGTTAGACAAAGAGTTGCTGCTACACATTCAGCAGGAGCTATAACTCTTACAGCAAATCCTGGTGAAGATTTTGATTGTCAACAAAACGATATTTTAGTTATTGCTGATAACGGTGTTCAATGGACAGTAAGTGGAATAACAAAATCATTAAATAATTCTCAGATGGATTTCACTATTGACTCTAGTGCAAACTCTAATGTATATGTTTATCATAACAGAAGATTAGTTGGCACAGGTTCTAATGGTATTGATTCATATAATAAAGTTATTCGTGAAACTTGGGTTAAAGTGACAACATCTCTGATCGCAACCCCAGCTAATACAAAATACAATTTAGGTTTCCCAGATGTATTTGAAATTTTAGAAGTTAAAGATTCTACTGGACTTGACGTAACAGATAGCTTTAGACTTAAAACAAATCAAAAAGACCAGTACTATGACTTATCATATATGGAATATATTCCTGGTAGAGTTAAACCAGCTGATGGCACGGTCTTAATTAATGTTAAGGTATTCCAACCCTCATCGTCCACTGGTGAGTACTTTTACTCAATTAATAGTTATCCTAATACGCTCGATAGAAATGACATACCGGTACATGTAAGTGACACAGGGTTAATATTTAACCTTAGGGATTGCTTAGACTTTAGACCTCATTGTGATAAAGAAACTAATGCAGATTACGGCTCAAGTGAATCCAACGCAAACGCAGGGTCAGCATTACCGAGTGTTGGACTTACTAAACCAACATTTGCAGATTTAGGAGCTCCTCTAGTTCCAGCAATAGATGAGAGCGCAACAACAGACATTGAATATTATCTTAAGCGTATTGACGCACTTGTTTCTGACTCTTATGGTCAAATTAATTTAATTAAAGGTAAAGAAGCAAGACAGCCTGTTCCACCTCAAATTGAAAACGATAAACTTGTTTTAGCAAACGTTGTAATACCAAGTTTCCCTGCACTATCAAATAAAGTTGCTCAAGAAAAACGTGCTCTTGATTACTCAATTAAGATTACTCCTACTGGTGTTAAAGCATATAGAATGAAAGATATGCATGCGCTAGAACAAAAAATTGATAGCATGGCATATTATATTTCACTTAATCAATTAGAGTCAGATACTCAAAACTTATTAGTACTTGACGAAAATGGTTTAAACAGATTTAAAAATGGATTTGTTGTTGAACCATTTAATAACTTAAGTCTTGCAAATATTCAAAGCCCAGAATTTAGGTCAGCAGTACCATTCAATCAGAAAATATTAACACCTGAAGTTAAGACATTCCCAATTGATTTAAAATATAAAACAAATTCAAGTGGTACAGTATTCCCATCACTTACTAATGCAAAAGTTGGCATGTTGACAAAAGATTCAAACGTTGATATAATAAATCAACCATACGCAACAGATTTTAGAAATTGTGTAAGTAACTTCTTTAAATATGTTGGTGAAGCTGTTATTTCACCTCCGTACGATGCTTCTTATGATACAACTACAAACCCTGTAACATTAGAGATTGATTTAGCAACTCCTTTCCAAGAGTTTGTTGATAGTATTCAAAGATTCCTTCCAATGACCGATACACTAATTCAGCAGATTGATTTCGAAGCTCAAGGTCGACGTGGAGCAGGTGTTGCTACAGACCAAATTACTACAATAATGAATGAGATTATTGTTAATAATAATACAATCAGTGCACCAATTGGTGACTTTGTATCTAATTTCCAATTCCAGCCATTTATGGCATCTCGCGATGTTAAGATTTTTATGAGTGGATTAAGACCTGACACTGCTCATTATTTCTATTTTGATGGAGTTGATGTTAATGCACATATTATTGAAGGTTCTCCATCTGACACTGTCGACGGAATCGCAAGACTAGGAGCTAAAGGCGTTACATCAGTAACAACAGATGCTAACGGTAATCTTTATGCTGTATTTAATATTCCTGCTGAAACATTTTATGTTGGTGATAGAGTATTAGAAGTTGCAGACATTGATACATATTCAAGTATTGATAGTGGCTCAACATCTAAAGGATTCATTACATACCGTGCATATAACTTTAGTGTTGAAAAGACTGCACTCACTACTTCAACAAGACAGCCTGACTTTGATGTTAATACAAGAACAACTACAAGAAACGTTACAAGAAGAGTAAGAGGCCGTGACCCAATTGCACAAACATTCTTTATTAAGAAAGGTATGGGTCAAGGTAGTAACTCAGTATTCTTATCTGAAGTTGATGTATTCTTTAAACGTGTAAGTACTGACAACGGAATTACTTTACAGATTCGTGAAGTTATTAACGGATATCCAACAAACCAAATCGTACCATTCTCTAAAGTACATAAACTTGCAAGTCAATTAACAAGTGCTGCATCTGATGATGCTTCAATAGCAACAACATTTGCATTTGATGCACCTATTAAACTTGATGTTGAAAAAGAATATGCAATGGTATTACAGCCTGATGCATCAGACCCAAATTATTTAGTATTCATATCAAGAGTTGGTGGAACAGATTTAACGCCAGGTGTATCACAGGGTTCAGCAATTGTGCAGGACTGGGGTGACGGTGTTCTATTTACTTCAACTAATAACCAAGCATGGTCATCTTACCAAGATGAAGATATGAAGTTTACTTTACGAAGAGCTAACTTTAGTGCTTCAAGTGGTAGTATAACATTAACACCAAATAATCCAGAGTTCTTAACTGTTGGTAATATTACTGGTCAATTTAATGTTGGTGAAATGATTTACCAAGACGATGCAACACAGCCAAGTGCTAATACAGTTTCAGTAACAAGTGGTAGTACAACAGTTACTGCTGGAAACGGACTAGACAATTTCTATAGTGCTGGTGATTTCATCAGACTATTTGCTAACAGTCCAGCTTCAAATGGATTATATAAAATTGCAACAGTAGATAGTGCAATACAAATTACTCTTGAAACTCCTTACGGATTTGCAAGTGGTTCTGTATTCCATTCACCAGTTACAGTTGCTGAATTATCTTATTTAGATAAACGTAATGCTACAATCATGCATTTAGAAAACAGTTCGGCGAAAGCAACAAGAAAATTTGGACCTTCTGCTAAACCAATTAAAGGTTTAGATAGTGAAGTTAGTGCAGATGCAGTAAGTGTAGACAATATCAATATTAGTTATATGCAACCATTTGTTTCTAAAGTTAATGATTCTGTATCTTCAACAACATTTGACGGAACATTTGTACCAACAGATAATGTTAACATTACATACGACTTACCACTTCAGTTTAATAACAATAATCATTTTAATGAAAAGGGTGTAGTTCTTTATAGTACATCGAATGACCCATCTGGTTCAAAATCGTTTGATTTAAAAGTTAATATGGAAAATGGTGGTAATACAACATCATCTCCATTTATTGATATGGAAATTTCTAAATTACTAGCTTATCAATATACTTTATCAAACACTGCAACAGATACATCTAAATATATTTCTAAAACTATAGAGTTATCAAGTGATTTAGATGCTGAAGATTTAGAGGTCATATTAACAGGTTACAGACCTAATGGTTCTGATATTAAAGTTTATCTTAAAGCACAAAGCCCATTTGATGGAGCTGCATTCGACACATTAGATTGGACAGAGTTAGAATTATTTGAAGGTGTCGGCGTATTCTCAAATAAAAGTAATATAAGAGATTATAAAGAATACAAATATAAAGTATCTGACACTAATAAAAACGCTGGTGTATGGGAATACACTAGTGACAACGGTACATTTACAGAATATAGAAGATTTGCAATACGTATTGATTTGCTTTCAAGTGACATTGCTAATGCACCGACTGTAAAAGATTATCGAGCGATCGCACTTACATAAGGCAATAATTATGACAAATATTAAAAGAGACAAAAAGAGTGGAGCTGTACTTAACACAGATGCAGCTGCGCTGAATAAATATAAAGTAGAGCGATTATATTATCGTAAAGTAGATAAACTACAAGACGACATTTTAGAAATTAAGCGCAGCATAATTTCCATTTATGAGAGAATAGAAAAGCTGGAAACCAAATAATGGCTAAAAATATATCAAATGTAAATACTTCCGACACGTTTCAACAGTGGTTAGATAAAACTAATGCTTTTGCTTCGGCGTTTAGAACAGATGTAGTTACAACTGGGTCTGGTGATACAGCTGGACAAGGTAATGCACAAATTACTGGTAACTTTACAGCTGCTGCTTTTTTAGGAGATGTTCAGACTGATGCTATATCTGCAGAAACATCTTCTGCTGTTATTCAAGTTAATAGCCCATTTAAAGTTAATGGTGCATCACAAACAACTGCTACATTTTCTAACGGAACCGGTGGTCAAGTTGAATTTACTAATGGTAGTTTAACATGGGATGTTGGTTTAAAAGATAGTGGTGGTAATTTTCTTATTAACACTGGAGCCGGTGACTCTAAATTTGAATTGTCATCAGCTGGTACGTTAACTGTTCCAAACATTACAGTAACTGAAGACATCTCTGCTAATAATTTTATTGGTGATGGTTCTCAATTAACTGGAGTTATATCATCTGTTGCTCTTGACGATATATCAGATATTACACTTACAAATGTACAAGGTGGCCAAGTATTAAAATATAACTCAAGTGCAGGAGCATGGGTTAACGATACAGATTTTGATGGTGGCTCTAATGTAAACGCTGCAACACTTGACAATTTAGATAGTACACAGTTTTTAAGAAGTGATGCTAACGACACATATACTGGTGATTTAACAGTATCTGGTGCTATTAACCAAACTGGAAATATGGCAATAGACGGTGCACTAACGGTTACCGGAGATATTACAACTAATTATAGTGCATCTGATGAAAGATTAAAAGAGAATTTAAAAGTTATTGAACAACCACTAGAAAAAATAAATGCAATTAGTGGTTACACATTTAATTATAAAGATAAACCCCGAGAAACAGTTCCGGGAGTTATCGCACAGGAAGTTGAAAAGGTTCTTCCTAACGTTGTATTTGACCACGAAAGAGATGGTGGTACATATAAAGCCGTTCGCTATGACCAATTAATCCCTCTACTGATAGAGTCGATTAAAGAATTGAACGAAAAAGTCAATGAATTGCAAAATGAGTTGAATTCGTAATTGGCAATTGGGTACTAACCTAATAAATAATAGAAATTAAAGGGAAAAGTCTAAATGGCAAAAATTTCAGAATTACCTCCTATTACCGGTGCTAATACCAGGCCTGAGGATTTATTTGTAATTGTCAACCTGGTTCAAGGTGACGATGGTACGAGTAACATTACTAGGAAAGAACTGGTTCAAGCTATTCAGTATGAGATTTTTGACCGCATCACAATCACTGGCGGTACAATATCCGGTGTTCAAATGCGAGACTCGACTCTCGATAATGTTCGTATTGATAATTCAGATATTGAAGATACTAATTTTCTCAGAGGAACAATCCGAGATACTGAAATCTTTAATTCCACCGCTAATAACATTACAATTACTTCATCATCATTTACTGATGGTTCTTTAGTATCTTCAACTGGTGAAGATTTAGCAATTGCAAACTCTTCGTTTACTGATGGCACAATCACAGATTCTACTGGTAACAATGTAGTACTTACAAGTTCAGAACTAAATGATAGTACTGCAAACAATGTCGTAATAACAAATTCCGAGTTTAATGATGGTACAGGAAATAATGTAACATTAACTAACTCAACTATTGATGATTCTACAATCACTGATAGTACTGCTAATAACGTAACAATTACTCAATCAACATTCGACGATGGTGCATTAAGTAATAGCACAGCTAATAATATTACAATGACTTCTTCCACATTTGGAAGTGGTGATATATTTGATAGTACTGCTAATAACGTAACAATTACAAATTCTGATTTCTCAGAAGGTACTGGTTCTAATAATACATTTACAGATACAACACTTCTTGGTGGTACTGCAAATGCTGTAATCATTACTAATTCTGAATTTAACGATGGTACAGTTAATAACACAATTATTACTTCATCTGAATTTAATGATGGTACTGGAAATAATGTAGTACTGACTAATTCAACCATTGATGATTCTACATTTACAGATGGTACAATATCTAATACTGATTTCCAAGGTACAATGCAAGATGTTGTAGCTACCGATATGACAATCAGAAGCTCATCTGCAGATGGTCTTTCTTCAAATAATTCATCGTTCGATAATGGCACGATGTCAGGGTCAGTATTTGACGGTGGTACAATATCAAACTCTAACCTTGTCGACTTCGACATGGACATTAATAAAGAGTTTGAAGCACCAATTACAGATGAAACATTCTTTGCTATTAAAAATGAGAAAACTGGTGAAACAGAAAAAATCAATTTTGCTCAACTTTACGATGAAGTATCTAAGAAAACAGCACAAGCTTTAAAAGTTAATGTAGACGCTGCATCTGGTGACGATAAAAATCCAGGCACAATGCTACAACCTGTACAAACATTAGAAAAAGCGTTTGAACTATGTTTAGAAAAAGCAGGTGGTGACTTAAACAGAAACGCAATTAACAACGCAGTTCATATATCAGTTGGTCCTGGTACATATTATACAAAAGGTAATCTCATGTTACCTGATGATTGTTCATGTACTTCAACAGCTGGTCAGTATGCTACTGTTATCGAATTACTTCCTGGATATGAAAACAATAACGGAATCTTAGTTGGTTCTGGTTGTTATGTTCAAGGCTTCGGTTATCAGAACTTCCAAGTTGATAACTTTGATTTCCCAGAGGGTGGATTTGCGATCGCATATCGACCTGGTGCTAAACTATTACGTTCACCTTACTTAAGAGATAGTACTCAGTTATCTAACTTCTTACGACAAGATGTTGAACCACCTTTAAATCCTTATAACACAAAAGGTACTCTTGCTGACCTAGGTAGAGAGTTCACATTAGCAACTGGACTTACAGGTTCTTGGGCAATGGACGATGAGATTGTATTCTCATCTGGTGCTATCGGTTACTTATCTTGGGACGATGCACAAGACGCACTGAAAGGCGTATCTGGTGATATTGCTACTTATCGTAAAATTAGAGTTCGTAACCTTAAGAATGGTCAAGGATTCGCGGTTGGTGACACAGTAACTTCAGAGTCAGGCGGTGTTGGTGTTATCGAATCAATTGGTATTGATGACTTCCCGAACAGAGCAGTTGGAAGAGGTGGTGGTTGTGTACTTGCAGACAGAAGAGTACTAGACACAGACTCACTATATACTTACGTATTATGTTTTGGTTTCACACCTCGTACTCAAAACGGTTTAGGTTATGTTGCTAGAGATGGTGCTGGTGTTAACGGTATTGGTTCTCTATCCATCTTCGTACGATGTGCATTCTATGCATTGAATGGTGGACAGATGACTCTGAACAACTCAGGTACTCAGTTCGGTGACATCTCAATGAGAGCAAAAGGTACTACAGAGTTCTTTGCTCCTAAGTCAACTACTGCAACAATTATTGGTAATACAGCTTTTGCTGATACTATTAATACTCAAGCTGATGATATTATTGACGACATGGTTGTTTACTTAACATCCAACACAGCAAACGGTGGATTAGGTTACCAAGAGTATGATTCAGAAAAATGTTTAAGAGATTCAGGTATTGTACTTGACGGAACAGGTTATGACATTGCTCTCGATACTAACTATTGGGGAAGACTTGGTGGAATTACATATAGGTCTCCTATCAGTTATGTTGTACCAGGTGAACAATTAGAAGAAACAAAAGGCGCACTTGAATATCTAAGAGATAGAACAAAAGAGGTATTTGATAGTGGTAATCCAAAAGTTAATGGCCGTATTGATACTTCATTCAGCGAATTACTCAATGTATTAGAGTATGGCGAAGAAAACATTAACCCAATTATTTGGCAAGATACTTCAGTTGCTCAAACTGCAGCACGTAACTTAATACAAGATAACAGAGATTTAATTACTAACGAACTTATTGACTGGATTGAAAACAACGGTCAGTTCTATGCATACGACAGTGCAGCATGCAGAAGAGATGTTTCAGACTATATTCTTCCAGCTGTTAAAAACGATATGTTGTTTGACACAAACTATAATGCAGTAACTGCAGGTAGAGCTTATTATATGGCTACTGCAAAAACTGTTATGGAAAATCAAAACAACGAAACAGTAGCTGCATACAAAAGATTAAAAGACCAAACAAACGAATTAATTGATGGCGATTCTTATCTTGCTTCACAAAGATTAGATGATAGCTTTGATAATATATTAGAAATCTTAGAAAATAAAGGAACACAGTTTACTCCTACTGCTGCAACTTACGACCCAGAAACTGGGTTATCAGTTATCACACTCGGCACTAAGAAAGATTTCACACCATCAGCTGTTGACTATGACCCTGCTACAGGAATTATGACAGCAACTGTTGGTAAACATGCACTAACCACTAAAGACCATATATGGTTTAAACCAGGTGGTATAACATTTAGTTGTGATGCAGGTTCTGGCGTACAAAATCATGCTGTACCTGAATCACATCACCCTTACTATAATAAACCATGTCCAATTACTAGTGTAACTTCAAACACTATTACAATGAATGTAGGAGTTGGTGGTCCAACTGGTCAACAAGTACATACCTTCGTATCAGCCGTACCAAATGCTTTAACATCAGGCCACGGTTTAGGAGTTGGTAGAAAAGTATTATTAAAAACTGGTGGCTTAGTATTTACATGTGACAGAGATAATAATGCATCACGAACAGGATATCCAAGAGCTTCTGACCCAGCTGCTGGAACACCGATTGAAGTTATTGGTGCAAATGAAACTAAGATTACAGTTAATGTTGGTAAATCTGCAATTATAGATGACCATACATTTGTTGAAGCATTAACAAATTCAGTATCAGTATTAGGTGACGACATTCATTATAGTAATGACGTTCCTGCTAATAACGCTAATGCTAGAAAACAACTTCAGAAGAACAGAGAGTTCTTGCAAGACCTAGTTGAAGGTTATATCAATGATACCTATTTCAGATATGATTCTGATAAGTGTCAACGTGATATTAAATCTTATATTTTACCTGCTGTTGAAAGAGATATTCTAACAGGTTCAAACTATAATGCAATTCAAACTGGTATTGCATACAGAAGTGGTACAACACTTGCAGATAATGTTATCAATGAGCAATTGGTAGAAACAACTGGTGCTATTAACGAATTACGAACAAGAGTTAATTTAGACAATACAGAAACTGGATTCACAGTAACTGGTGCTACTTATGACCCAGCTACTGGAGACTTTACAGCAACTATTGGTACTGGACACGGTTTAGCAATTGGTGATTACATCATGTTTGCCGATGAAGGTATAACAATGAGTTGTGATATGGGAAGTGGTCAACAGAATCACACATCTCCACAATCACATCACCCATATTGGAGAACACCTTGCCCAATTACTGGAGTAACTTCAACAACTATTTCTATGAATGTTGGAGATGGTGGAACTGGACAATATCCACATACTTTCGTATCAGCTGTTGCTAATGCTATTACTCCTGCTAAAGGAGTTGGTTTAAGCTTTACGCCAACAGATGCTTCATACGACCCAGAAACTGGAAGGTTTGAAGCAACAATCGGTCATCACCATTTACAAGTTGGAGATTACGTAAGGTTCTTATCAGGTGGTGTTACATTTAGTTGTGATACAGGAAGTGGAGTTCAGAATGACTCAGTACCTGCTGTAGGGCATCCTTATTATAATCACCCTTGCCCAGTTCATTCAGTAACTGGAACATCCATCGTAATGTATGTTGGAACGGGTGGTACTAATCCTCATACCTTTGTATCTGCATTAGATAACTCAATTATAGAAATGAGAGCAATTGATGAAAATGCTTCTGGATTTAGAAGTAACGAATCATTCGATAAAATTGTTTCTATTGTTAATAGTTCAAATAAAACTTACTCTACAAGTAATGCTACTTATGACCCAGTAACTGGTTTAACAGTACTTACAGTTGGTTCTCACGATTTACAAATCGGCGATGAGATAATGCTTGCTCCTAATAGCTTGACATTTACTTGTGCTACTGATGGTAATGTTTCACAACATACTTATCCAACAACAACGATTACAAACTTTACACCTACTGGTGCTACTTATGACCCAGCAACTGGTGTATTCACTGCAGAAATTGGTAGTCATAAATTACAAATTGGTGATGAAATTGAAATCGCACCTAACAGTATTGTATTTACTTGTGCACTTGATGGTAACCAAGTACAACATCCTGCGCCAGAACCACATCACCCATTCTATAAGAAGAAGATTAAGTTAACTGCAGTTACAGCAACAGGAATTGAATGTAATGTTGGAGCTGTAGCAAATGGCGGTGGAGCACATACGTTTGAATCTGCAATCACAAATGCTATACAAGGTGAAAGAAAGCATCCTGCATACAAGAAAGCTGTAGTAGTTGCTGCTAAGACAGACACAACAATAACAATGAATGTTGGTACATCAACTGATACATCTACACATACATTCGTATCGGCAACTGCAGATAATGTTAAATCTGCTAAGTATGTTTCAACATATACACCTAGAACAGCTACTTATGACCCAGCAACTGGAGTCTTCGTAGCAACTATCGGTCAACACAATTTAGTAGCCGGTGATTATGTATCTATCGCACCTGAAAGCGTAGTGTTTACTTGTGCAATGGATGGTAATAGTTACGAACATGCTGTTCCACAAGGACATCACCCATTCTATAAAGTACCAGTAATGTTATCTAGCGTTACTACTGATACAATAACAATGAATGTTGGTACTGGACCTGGTGGAGCTCATACATTTGTAAGTGCTCAAGTTGGAGCTATTGATTCTGATGCGTTAGTATTTACTGACCCAGCATCCTATGTTAAACATTACACACCAACAACAGCTACTTACGACCCAGCAACTGGTGTTTCAGTTATTACTATGCCAGGGCATGATTTAACAACTGATGACTATATTGAGTTTACTCCTTATAGCTTCACTTATACATGTGCTCAAGATGGTAATGCTACTGAACATTCATATCCAAGAAAAGGAGATAGCAACTACAGAACTCCAATGGCAATTACAAATATTGCTGGTGATGATATTACTGTTCAACTTGTTGTATCTTCTGGTGGTGCTCATACATTTGTAAGTGTTGAAAAAGACGCTGTATCTAAAGTTACTTATAACTCTCAAGGTCAATATGCTAGAGAGCAATTACAAACTAATAAAGATTACTTAGCTAAGAAAGTATCTGCTTACTTAGATTCACAATACTTCGTATTTGATGGAGTAAAATGTTCTAGAGATTCTGGATTTATTTTAGATTCTGTAAGACGTGATATTGCAACTGGTTCTACTTGGAATTCTCAATTTATGGGATTAGGCTACAGAACTGGTTCTGTAGGAGCTACTGAAGTAATCACCGAACAATTAACAGAAACTGTTGCTGCAATTAACTTCCTTAAAGGAAAGGTTGCTGCAGACCCAAGTGTTACAGGAACTGCATTAACTCGTTCTAACCAACACTTTGATAAAATTATTGATATCATGCAAAACGGTGCTGCTAACACAGGTACTAAATCTTACGGTGCAGATGCTGCGGTAACAATTAATCATAAAGAAGCAACAGATACATTATTATCCAATAGAGCATTTATTATTGCTGAAACTACTGCATATATTGCAGACCAATATCCATCACTAACATATGATGTTGCATCTTGTGAAAGAGATACTGGTTATTTAGTTGACTCATTAATTCAAGATGTTAGATTTGGTGGTAATACATGTTCAGTTAACTTCGCAAGACTTTACTTTGAAAATGCTGTATCAGTATTAGCTGAAGACCAGAAAGTACCAACATATAAAACTTGGGAACATATTGCTGAAATTGCATATAAGATTGTTAGAAACATTACAATTACTCCTACAACAGGAAATGCAGTATCACAAGTAACTGGTGCTGATAGAGGTATTGAAGTTGCTAATGCTGCAAGAGATGCTATTAACATTGTAACTCAAGTAATTAGTGATGATACTTTAGATTACTTACCTAAGTACATTGAACCTAATGTTGAAGCTGCTATGGCTTCTGCTGTTGCTGCAATTGATGGTATAACAGAAAATCTATCAGAAGCAGTAATTGATTACCTTAGAGATGAACATAACGGATTACCATATACTAAATCAGTTTGTGAAAGAGATGTCGGCCTTATGGTTGATGCTATATCTCGTGATATCGAATATGGTGGTAATGAGAATACATTGGAAGTGTTTGATTACTACTTCAGAAGATTCGATTCTCAATCAGCTGATTACGAACAACAGCGTTCAGTTAACGTATTACCACTTGAAGTAAAAGGTCAGTTCAGAAGATTATCAGATTATGAAGATAATGCTAATGTATCTGGTTTAAGAGAAGCGATCAACGTTCTTCCATACGAACAACGTAAACCAACAAAACAAGCATTTACAGTTCTTGCTGATAATGCTGCTGAAATTGTTGCACAAATTGGTAACGGTATTGTAGGAACTCAATATACTCCAACTAATGCTACTTATGACCCAGCAACTGGTGTATTCACTGCAACTATTGGTTCTCATAACCTTGTTGAAGGTGACAGTATTTGGTTGAAGCCAGAAGGATTTGTATTCTCTTGTGATATGGGTGGCGGTGTCGCTAACCATACTTCACCTCAGGCTCATCACCCATTCTATAATAAACCAGTAATTATTACGAACACAACACCTACTGTTATAACAATGAATGTTGGTGGCGGTGGTTCTGGTCAGTATCCACATACATTTGTTTCTGCTGATGCAAATTCAATTAGTGATGGTCCTTATCAAATTACTGATGGTACTGCTGCTTCAGTATCAACAGGTACTGCTGTACATGACCTCATTCAAACTATTGCAGACTTAATTGATGATACTAATATTGAAACATCTCAATTACCAACATTAACTAAAGCATCGTTTGACCCGAACAGAACACTAGCAAGAAAGAACATCCAACGTAACAGAGAATTTATTATCGAAGAATTACAAGGATACTTGCAAGACAGATATTATGTCTTCGATGGTGACAAGTGTAAAGCTGACTTAGGATTTATTCTTGATGCTGTTAAAACTGATGTACTAACAGGTTCTAATTATAATTCTGTATACGCAGGACTTGCTTATAATATTGGAACTACAAACACAACTAGAGTATTAACAGAACAATTAACAGAAACAATTTCTGGTATTAATTATGCTAAGAATCTTGTGCTTGAAGCTGTAACTGATGATGCTGCAAAATTAAGAGTAGAATCTAGCTTTAACGAAATCATAGACATTATGACTAATGGTAGAGGAGCAGCTGATGCTATTAACTTTACAACTAACGCAGCTAATGTTAATCGACTTAATGCATCACAACAATTACAAAATAACAAAGTATTCTTACAAGCTGAAATAACTGCTTGGTTGGCTGCAAACAGACCTTCACATACTTACGATGTAGCAAAATGTGAAAGAGATACTGGTTACATGATTGATGCTATCTCGTTTGACGCACAACATCGTGGAAACTTTGGTACTATTAACTTTGCTAAATTATATTTTGAAAATGCAATATTAGTTGGACTACCTCAAGACCAGGTTGAACCAACTGCTGCTGCATATATTCACTTAGGTGATTGTGCTGATTTAATTGTACAAGACCAAGATATTGGTGGATTAAAATCAGCAGGAAATGGCGAAACACAAAATATAAGTTCAGGCTCTGCAGGAGCTGCGATTGGTGCTGAAGTTGAAGGATTATTTGATATTGTTGCTAATGCAATTACTAACAATACAATGTTATTAAGTCCTCCAGTTCAATTCCCAACACTTGGAAACTATGACGATGCAAATCAATCTGCATTTGGTGAAATTGAAGCTGTCAAATCAACTGCACAATCTGGTGTACTAAAACACTTATCACAACAATTTGAAGTACTTCCTTATAGTGAAGCGAAGTGCAGAAGAGATACTGGATATATTGTTGATGCTGTTGCTCACGATATTCAATATGGTGGTAATGCAGCTACGGTACAAACTGCTGGAATGTATTTTGAAAATGCAGTTAATACTGGATTACAAATCGAACAAAGAATGGGAACAAGAGATGCATTCTTACACATGGCAAAAATCATTGAACACGTTGCTGGTGGTAAAGACATTGAAACTAAGATGTTCCCAAGAACAGGAAAATACTATACTGGTGATATCGTAACTAAATACGAATACTGGAATGGAGTAACTTCTTATCAGTCAACAGAAGCTCAAGACATGCAAGTACATGGTGCAAATCCAAATACTTGTATAGCTGCAAGAAAACTTGTAGAGATTGTTGCTAACGCGGTTGATGATTCTAATGAGGTTAGAAATACAATCCCTGATCGCATTGATGTTAACCAAACTTGGATGGGTGATAACTTTATCACTGCTAAAGAGATAATGGAAAGTCAATCTCAAGTATTAGGTCATGCAGTAATTAGTTACTTATCACATACACATAACGGATTATCATTTAGAGATGCTAAGTGTAGAAGAGATATTGGATTCTTAATTGATGCAGCATCTCACGACATTAATAATCAGACTAACTTTGCAATGCGTCAAGCTGCAGGAATTTACTTCGAGAATGGAGTATCAGTACTACCTATTGACACAAGAGTACAGACTGCTAATATTTACCAATTCCTCGGAGATGCGGTTGAACAAGTTGTACAAGAAATTGCAGTAACTAACGCAGTTAATTACACATTAACTCCACAGAATACTGCAGGAACTGCTGCTACAGCAACTGAAGGCGCAAGGGTACATGAATTAATTGGATACATTGAAAATGTTATTATAGCAAATGATGTAGACGAACTACCTGCTCCAGAGTCAACCGGTACTCAATCTGCTGAATTAGTAACAGCTGCACAAAGTATTGTTGATGAAACTGAAGAGCTTGCATCTGATGTAACACAATTTATTAATAGTAACTTTGATGTACTTGATTATAACAAAGCGAAGTGCAGAAGAGATACTGGTTACTTACTCGACGCGTTTAGCTTCGACTTAAACTTTGGTGGAAACACTGCTTCAAGATGGAATGCAGATTTCTACTTCTGGAATTCAGTTTACAGATTACCAGAAGACCAGAGAATACCAACTGCAAAATCTTATAGACATCTAGGCAGAATTTGTAAAGACATCGTATTAGGTGAATACGCAAATCAAGTAGTAATTGGTGAAGTAGCAACTTCAGTTGAAAGCTTGAAAGTTGAAGAATTAGCAAATATATTCTACAACACTCAACTGTATAATGATACTAAGTACTTACCAGTTAAGACTGAGCCAGATTACGCATATTCTTCATCAATATTTACTGATGCACAAGCTGTAATAGCTCAAAGAAGAAAGCAATTACAGAAAGATACTGTAAGATTTGTTAATTCAGAATACAACTTCATTGATATTAATCTATCAAGGCGTGATGCTAGAAACTTACTCACAGCAGTTTATAATGACTTTGCTTATGATAAGTTTGACCCAGATGTTCCAGTACCAACATACAGTGATAATGGTTCACAGAATGCTGTAAGAACATACACTGCATCATTCTTTGACTATGATGGTACTCATGTATTCCCAGTATTTAACCCAACAAGACAAGGATTAAAATACAAAGGTTCAGTTGCTCAATTATCTGATTTATCATCGATAACTGGAATGAAACCAAACTGGTCATACATTGTTGCTACTGATTACTCAACTAACTTCTACGCTGGTAATATATACTACTGGAACGGCTCGACTTGGGTATTAGATGGAGTCAACAATACTGACCTTCTAGATGCATTTACTGGAGCTTGGGACAGAATGAGAGATTATATTGTTAATAATATATCTCCTAACTCAGAACATAGCTTAATGGTTGAAGGTTTATTTAATGACTGTCTAAAAGATAACATATTAAGACCTCAAACGTTAATATTTGGAGCCTTGGTTGAATCCATTGCTCACCAGTTTAACGGTGCTTCTGCAGGTGTTAACAGAAACGCGTTACCGCTTAACTTCAGAAACTTAGGTGCTGCTATTTCAGCGGTTGCTTCGGTACTCAACGAAGACGGTGGTAGAATACGATGGTCGGGTGCTGATGAATTGAATAACCAGTACTTCGCAAGAGGATTGAGGATTAATGGTCGAACAGGACGAATTGAAGGTAGACCGTTTACATCATCTGTAAGAAAACTTGCAAGAAGAGCTTCAAACTCAAGAGCATCATTATAAAAGAAATAGGATAAAGAAAAATGCCAATAACAACAATTACAACTTCCCAGGCACCTGACGCAAAACCAGTTGCCATTAATAAGGTCGTTTCTACCAACTGGCAAGTTCTTATTGAAGTTCCTCAATACGAGGTTCCAGAACTAGTATTTGGTGGGTCGACAACAGTTGAACCAGGTGTTGGTGAAGTTATTTCACCATTAATTTTATGTAATACAACAGCTAATACAGTTAATATAGATGTTAGAACTCATCGTGAAAATGATGGACAAGGTAGCTATATTAACGCAGAGTTTTACATACTAAGAAGTATGCCAGTACCAGGATTTCAAACAACAGCTATTCCTTTGAATGGCCAATTTTTAAAGAGTGGTGATACGCTAGAAATTAAAGCTTCGGCAGATTTAGCAGTACATAGTACATTATCATTCACATTAGGTCAATCAGAAGAAGATGACGTTGTTTAATTGCCGATAAATATATTAATAATGATACACGGAGAATAACTTAAATGTCCCAATTTGGAACAATCACAGGAAAAAGTCAGCTAATAGGGTTTGGTAATCCACAACCGTTTCCTATTACATTAGATGTTGTCTTCTATGAAGGCTCTGTCGTATATGCTGATAATAATAAGGTTTATTACTCCAACGGAACAAATTGGATAGAGATTGGGGCTGGACCTCAAGGAATCCAGGGTGCTACGGGTATCCAAGGAACACAAGGTCTACAAGGTGATTACGGACCTGGTTTTACAATTATCGGTTCTGTTGCAGATGTTGACTCAGGTGGTGACCCACAAGCTACATTAAACGGAGCATTCGGTTCTGCTAATGTTGGCGAAGGTGTTATTGATGAAGCTGATGATGAATTGTGGATTTATGTAGGTTCAAGCACTTGGGTAAATATTGGTAACTTTAGAGGTGTTCAAGGTTTCCAAGGACCAACCGGGTTTCAAGGTATTCAAGGTCCATTAGGTAATGAAGGTATCCAGGGCGAAAGAGGATTTAGAGGTTTCCAAGGAGAAGCTGGACCACAGGGTACACAAGGTGTTCAAGGTGATTTAGGTATTCAAGGTATTCAAGGCCGAAGAGGACCACAAGGTGTTCAAGGCGTACAGGGTGATTTGGGTATTCAAGGTACTCAAGGAAGCATAGGACCTCAAGGAATTCAAGGCACAACTGGTATCCAAGGCGATACTGGTATTCAAGGTTTACAAGGTTATAACGGTGATGATACTGGTCATGTTGTAGAGTTTAGAGTTGCCGAACCTATTGTAGAGTCAGACCCTGGTGTAGGTAATTTAATTCTTAATAGTACAAACAGCCCAACAGATAATTTCTCATCTGTTACTAAAATGTGGATTGATAATGAAGCATTTTACAGTGTAAATTTAGAAGGTTTATACACACTTATTTCTCAGTCAACTGGTGCCAACAGAGGATTTATGAAAATCACTCTACGTGGTGGCCCAGACCATTACATGATTTTCTCAATACAAGATGCTGTTGACCAAACAGGTTATTGGGAATTTGATATAACATACGTATCAGGTACTGGAACACGTGGTGACTTTGTTTTAGAAAATACTCCAACACCAGGCACAACAACTACTTTACCAACTATAGTTGCATTTAGCTTATCTGGTGATAAAGGTATACAAGGTGTTCAAGGCTTACTAGGTAATCAAGGAGCTCAAGGAGTTCAAGGCCTTCAAGGTCCAATAGGTCCACAGGGAGTTCAAGGCACAACCGGTAGTCAAGGCGTTCAAGGCCTCCAAGGGTTATTAGGGCCTCAAGGAGTTCAAGGGCCACAAGGACTACAAGGTATCCAAGGACCTCAAGGATTACAAGGAAATACTGGTGATTTTGGTGGTATTTCATACAATTACGATTATAGTAACGATACAACAGATGCTGACCCAGGTTCTGGTAACTTACGATTCAGCTCAACAAATTTCACATCAGCAAACTTAAAACTTTGGATTGACGACGAAGATAACGGTGCAGTCAATGTAATGGACGGACTTCTTACTGAACTTGATGCACTTACAGGTTCTCCAAAAGGTTACGTTAGGTTTATTGATGCAACAGATTATACAAGACAATTCCTAGCTCGTATTGACTTAATTACAGATAGTACTGGTTATTGGGAACTTGGAGTTACAAGACTTAACGGTGCAACATCATTTACAGATGGTGACAATTTAAGAGTAACATTCTCAAGAAACGGTGATAGAGGTTTACAAGGAGTTCAAGGTACTCAAGGTCTAATAGGTTTCCAAGGTATTCAAGGCGTACAAGGTATTCAAGGCCAACAAGGTACTACTGGTATTCAAGGTTCACAAGGTATTCAAGGTATCCAAGGTGAAGCTATTCAAGGTTCACAGGGTACTCAAGGTATTACAGGTTCTCAAGGATTACAAGGACTTCAAGGATTACAGGGCGACACTGGTGGACAAGGTACACAAGGTGTTCAAGGTACTACTGGTATTCAAGGTTTACAAGGATTACAAGGTGAGCAAGGGCAATACGGTGGTTTAACATTCCCTTGGAACTTTGTTAATAATACTTTAGGTGGAACAGACCCAGGCACAAACAATTTTAAATTCAATAATTCTAACCCAACACTTGCTACATTAATTACAATTGATGATGTTCCTGTTGACCAATTTGGCCAAGAAGTAGATAATTTCTTTGACTTTATTGCTGGACAACCAGGTACAGTTAAAGGTTATCTGAAAATACAAGAAGGTAATTACGAAGACGGTTCCGGTCCTGCTGGACACCATTGGTTAATTTATGAAATTACTGGTTGGACATGGGATAGTGGTTCAAAGAATTATGGTTATTGGGATGTTACTTGGGTAGATGGTAATGTTACTAATTGGCAATCTTCTGTTAACGCAGTACATGGTCCAACTACTTTAATTACATTTGTTCCAAGAGGTCCTGCAGGTATTCAAGGTGCTCAGGGAACTCAAGGATTACAAGGACTTCAAGGTAGAATTGGTCAAGGTATACAAGGACCTCAAGGTACACAAGGAACAGGTGGACTTCAAGGTACTACTGGTTCATTCGGTGGTGTAACATTTGATTATACATACGACGCAACAACAACAAACAGTGACCCAGGTACTGGTGGATTAAGAATTAATAATAGCACATTATCATCTGGTACAGCAATGTACATTGATAATCGTGACGATAACTTTATTGATATTTCTACATTCTTAGCAACCATTGATGATTCTACATCTCCTATTAAAGGTCACTTCAAGATTACGAAGGTTGGTTCACCTGAAATATTCCATCTATATACAATTAGTTCAGCTACACCAATTGGTGGTTATTTCAATGTAGCTTGTGTTCATGTAGATGGTAATGGCGGATTAACAGACGGCGATGATATTACAGTAACATTCGCAAGAACTGGTGATGCCGGTGCAACGGGTGCAACTGGACCACAAGGTGTTCAAGGAGTTCAAGGTACACAAGGTGATACTGGTATCCAAGGAACAACTGGAGCTGGTGCCCAAGGTGCAACAGGAGCTATTGGTCCTCAAGGTACACAAGGTGTTCAAGGTATTGTTGGTGCAACTGGTACTGGAGTTCAAGGCTTACAAGGTACTCAAGGTATTCAAGGTGATTTAGGATTACAAGGATTACAAGGAGCTACTGGAGCTGGTGAAGCTGGTTCTCAAGGTACTGTTGGTACACAAGGTATCCAAGGTGTTCAAGGTTTACAAGGTTCAGACGGAACTGGTGCACAAGGTGCTCAAGGTACTCAGGGTTTACAAGGAACAACTGGTACCGGTCTTGATGGTTCACAAGGTTTACAAGGTGACTTCGGACCACAAGGTGTTCAAGGTTTACAAGGTATTGCTGGAACGGGTGGTATCGGTGGACAAGGTACACAAGGTATTCAAGG
>Ga0181390_1000081_pt1 | contig 34210 bp, 49 predicted proteins | sample 13SPOviralmetaG_FD_130085 | JGI IMG/M metagenome (GOLD analysis project Ga0181390, IMG submission 130085) | Marine viral communities from the oligotrophic San Pedro Time Series (SPOT) site, San Pedro Channel, CA, USA - 13 SPOT_SRF_2010-07-21 | ecosystem: Environmental > Aquatic > Marine > Strait...
ACACTTAGGTATGAACTTTATTATTTAAACATGCCAAGACAAAAGAAGAGAAGTCTAATATCAGACGAGAAGAAAGCTGAGTTAGGAATACCAACCAAGCCAAAACCAGAGCCTAAGGAGACTAAACCACACGTTCCATATTCTGATGGAAGAAGGAATAATGGCGCAATGAAGGGAGTGTCCAGAGGGCAGGGGAGAAAGCCTAAAGCCAAAGAAGCTGATATAAAGAACTTTGCATTAGGTTCAATGAAGAAAGCCTTTGGAAGTGAAAAAAAAGCATGGGAAACACTTGCTGAGATGAGTAAGGATTCCTTTGCACACTTACGCCTACTGTGGGAATACAAGTATGGTAAACCGAAAGAGCAGAAGGATATTAACGTAAAGCAAGAGGTTAATATTCCTGTGATATCTTTCCTGCAACCAGAAGAGACTATTGATATTGAAGCAACAGAGATAAAGGATGAACAAAGTAAATCTTAATCCTAAGTACAATCCTTTGTTTAAGGATGCTAGTAGGTACTTTGTAATTACAGGCGGTAGAGGTTCTGGTAAATCATTTGGCGTAAACACATTCTTGGTGCTTCTAACATACGAGACGGGTCATCGCATACTGTTTACTCGATATACAATGACTTCGGCATCCATGTCTATTATACCAGAGTTCTTAGAAAAGATTGAACTGATGGGTATAGCTGAAAACTTTACTGTTACAAAGAACGAGATTATAAATAACCTAACAGGAAGCAGTATTCTGTTTAGTGGTATTAAGACTGCGAGTGGAGACCAAACAGCCAAGCTCAAGTCTATTCAAGGCGTTACGACATTTGTCTTGGATGAAGCAGAGGAACTTACAGACGAAGAATCGTTTGAAAAGATAGACTACTCTGTAAGGGCAACAGGCAAACAGAATCGCTGTATATTGATTCTAAACCCCACAACTAAACAGCATTGGATATACGAGAGGTTCTTTGAGAATAGAGGCATTACAGACGGTTACAATGGCGTTAAAGAGAACGTAAGCTACATACACACAACCTACCTTGATAACAAGCAACACTTATCTCCATCTTTTGTAGAGCAAGTGGAGGTTATGCAAAAGCGTAGACCAGAGAAGTACAAGCACCAGATACTTGGCGGATGGCTTGAGAAAGCAGAAGGAGTTGTATTTACTCATTGGGAGATTGGAGACTTCAATAATGAGTATGATACGATATTTGGACTTGATTTCGGATTTTCGGTAGATGCTTCAGTCTTAACTGAAATTGCGGTAGATAAGATTAGAAAGACTATCTGGATAAAAGAACACTTCTACAAAGCAGGACTTTCTACGTCTAATATATTTGAGATGTGCCGAAGGTATGCAGGAAACAATCTGATTGTATGCGACAATAGTGAACCTCGACTTATATCAGAGTTAAAGACAAAAGGACTTAAAAACATTACACCTACTATAAAAAAGAAAGGTAGCATCCTATCAGGCATCGCTCTTATGCAAGACTACAATATAATAATAGATAAGGACTCTGTGAATTTAATACGAGAGTTTAACAACTATGCTTGGAAACTGAAGGGTAGCATACCACGAGATTCTTGGAATCATGGCATTGATGCAAGTCGCTACGCAATTCAATACGCCCTTGAGCGTACTGTGCCTAAAGGGATGTATGTTCTTCGTTAGATTGTTCAATCTCCTTTTGTAGGTTAGCTAACGCCCTCCAAGCTACTTTAGCGGAGTGTCTGATGCCATCGGTATCAATAGTACCTGCTTCAAGTAAGTGCCGAGATAAGGCATCTAATTCGTCTCCTGACTTGCTTCTATCCCACGCCAGAGGTTTATCTGGATTGTGTTGTTGTTGTCCAGCGTAAGAACACTTTGCAACTTCTCGAATTGCATCGGGAAAATAATTTAATACACCTGTAAAGATTGGTGTCTCCTTCCTTGTGAATTTAATAGGGGTTTCTTCCTCTGTGAATTCAATACCCCCTTCTGTGAATTCAATACCCTGTTGTTCTTGGGGTACGATTTCGATATCCCCTTCTTTGTTCCATTTATACATATATTTGCCTTTAAACATGATACTACAAAGATAGTAAATATTTTACAATTACTTAACATTGGCTTAACATTGGGTAACATTAGGCTTCGTATGTTTGCATTGAACATAAAAATAAATACAAATGGAAAGTGAATACAGAATAATAGAATTACAAAATGGCAATTACATTCAAGTAAAATATGATATTGAGGGTATTGTTTACGATAAGTTCGATAAAAACAATGAGCATATTGAAAGTTTAGGGTATGACCTATATTCAGATATAAATAACATAAAAATAAATATAAAATGAATAACGAAGTATTAACAGTATTAGAAAATTGCAAAGATTATATTGAGCAAATAAAAGATGATGCACTTGCAAAGCATTTGATTAAGGAAATTGACACGACAATAGAAAATGAGCGTATCTGCAAAGACACCATATATATACATGATACGATATCGTTGCACCAATCAGACGGAGAGTTATATGTTGAATATGGCGATATTAATGAAACAAAAATGCTTGTGTTCAATATAGATAACTTTTATAAAGATTTGGGCACTTGGATACACATGGTAAAACAAGGTAATGCAGAAATGCAACAATTATATAAGAATAGTATAGATAAGGAAATAGAGGATAATCATTAACGCAAGGATAATCATTGCACACAAGGATAATCATTGCATATAAATTAACACATAAATAAATACAGATGGGATTTGATAAATATAAATGGAAAGAAGGATTGAAAGACGATATATTGTATATGATGTCGGATAATTCAATAGCAAATGAAGATGAGCTTCGCACATTCATAATTGAAGAAATAGACAATGAATGTATATACTATTCTGATTGCCTCGACATAATGAAGGAATACAATGTGTACGATTGGAGCAGTTTGGAAATAGAATGTACAAATGTTGCGCAGGTTGCATACTGCATACTACTTGAGGAAACATACGATTTTGATTTTGACCAACTTAAAAATTAAATAGATGATAAGTTTAACAACAGGAATTTTATTTTTACTTACACTTATATTGTTGTCAAGATAAGCAATTCAATACCCCCTTTTATAAATTTAATACCCTATGAATTTAATAGGGGTGGCAATTCAATAGGGGGTGTATGCTTGGATTTTGGGTGTGTAGGTGTTTCCTTACATGGTGTAGGGGAAATCTGACATTTTGGTGTTTTGTGTCCATCTTGCAAATGTACATGTACTGAAGTTAACTAAATGTTAAATTTGCCCTTAACAATTACTTAACAATTTCTTAACATTGGCTTAACATTGGAAACAAAAAAACGTTGCATATTTGTACCAACAAAAATAAACAACATGAAAACAAACAACATAAATAATAGAACACAAAAAACGATTGAAACCTTTGCGCTAATCATTGCAACAATTTACAGCATTGCAACAGTTATCGGGGTGGGGTATATTTTACTAAACATTGACAAAGTATCGTTTAATTTTTAGTAACATGGAAACACTCGACAAACTAACAAGAAAAGCGGTGCACCTACTTTTATATATTGTTCCGCTATATTTAGCCCTTCGCATTATATTAACACAATAAAACAAAACAAAATGAATGATTACGAATTAAACCAATTAAAACAAATAGAAAAGAATTTCCACGCTCAAGCAAACCTCAAGGTAAATCTTTGGTCATGCTTAAGATTATTAGAGTATAGCGTTAAGGAATTAAGATATTTACGTGACGGCAAAATTGAGGGTTTGCAAGAAGTTTATAAATATATAAACAAAACTAATGAACAAATCAAAGTAATAAATAACGAACAAAATCATATAAGAGATAAAATAAATTTGCTTATTGAGCCTGACATGGAATTTCTTTTCGCTCCTAATATATCAAAATATGATTTTTGTGATTTGCCTTATAAGCATTGGAACAAACAACATTATCAAGGGGGTAAACCGAAAAGCATTAAACACCTACAAACCAAAGAAAACAATAAGACAAAACAAAATGGAACTACAAATGTACATACATCGCAAAACTAAATTCTTACGATTAAGAAATAAACCATCTATATATATTGGTAAGGGTTCGATACAAATATACACAGGCAAAATATTCTGTTTTGCTGCTGGTTTAAACTTATATAATAAAGCACAATAATAAAACACACAAACATGAAAACAGTATTTACAAACTACGATTGTGTGCATACATTTGCACAACGGACACAAAACAACGGACGTACTTCAAATAATAATATATTCTTTGAGGGGGACAAAATATATTCGTATGGGTATCACTACGAATTGGGACGCTTTTTAGATGACAAAACTATATTGATAAACAATGAAGGTTACAGCGTTACAACAGGCAAACATATACGTTTGTTAATGGGCGCAACTTCCCAATATAAACAATACTACAAAACCAAAACAGATATCGATATAGTTTATAGGCATACAATGTACTTAAAGTATTGGCTAGCAAAAGCTCGAAAGCCTGAAATTTATATTAGTCAAATTTATAGTTTATGGAATTCCTTTAACGAATATATAAACGAGCGCAAAAGAAACGAATTAAGAAAAGAAGAAAAGTATAAAGAACTCCTATTATTTGTAGATAGTTTACAAGAAGAAACGAGCATAGAAGATTTGCGTAATTGGGCAAAAGAAGAAACCAGAAAAAAGAAGGACAAAGAAAAAAAGCAATTAACGGAAAGCCTTGCCAAATTTAAGGAATATAAAAAGGACTATTTTCGTATAGGTGACAAAGATTATTTGCGCCTGTCTAAATGCGCTAAATTCGTTGAAACCTCACAAGGGGTAAAGATAAATGTAAACGAGGCAAAGCGATATTTAAAGCTGCTTAAAAGCGGTGCAATAATGAGAGGCGCAAAGATAGGAAACTATACTACAATATCGTTTGATAAACTTTTGCGGATAGGCTGCCACAATATAAGCAAAGAAGAGATACAACATATATCTAACTTAATATAAAAACAAATGTACTATATAAACTACACCGATAACAATTATACGCCACACATTGGTTATGGCGTTGAAACAATAGACGAAGCCGAAACAAGAAACGAGGCACTATATTTATTAAGAGAATATAAAATCTCTGATGCTTCAGGTAAATATAAAATAAGCAAGAAGCCAACTAAATGTTGGTTCGAATAACTAAAATAAATTAATCATGAATAGGAATATATTTGAAAATAATATGCGGATAATTAAAGAAAGCCGTATAAATCCAGCCAAACAAATAAATCATTTGCATGACAAAGATTTCATTAACTGGTTGAATGATAACGGATTAATTAACTGGATAAAATAAAAATAGTATGAAAAGGTATATTTTTCTTATTCTGTTTCTCACATCATGCGTAGACAACAAGGAAACAATAGTATGTGAATGTGTAGAAACAAACGACATAGTGGTAATAAACGAAGTCATAAAAGACATTGACATTTGCGACACAGTATGCAAATAGAAGTAGTTTGTTTTGTTTAATAATCAGGGGCGCATTATGCGCTCCTTTTTTATGTGTATATTGGAACTCTACCTAGCGTCCACCACTCATACCTTATATACCCACTCTCTACCTACTTAACCATTTCCACCTGACATCTATGAATTCAATAGGTATGAATTTAATACCCATACTTGTGAATCTAATAGGGTATTCGTATATTAGCTATGAATTTAATAGGATGCCAAAGAGAAAGATAAAACACATTCCATTGCATTTGCAAGACACGGATAAAGCTCGTAAAGCTATCTCTTGGGCATTTAGAAGCTATCTAAGAGCATATCCCGTACCAAGTGGAGATATGTATCATATTATTGTAGATAATGGCGTAAAACGCCTTAAATCGCCTCAAACGTACAATAAAGAAGAATTGACTGAAGCTATATGGAACATTTACATAAAATACTACGACAACCATTTAGAAAAAGTAGGTTATGAATCATAACTGGTTACTCATGTTATTATATAATACATGTTATATTATTTACTTAGAGTGTATCATGTTAATATACTTTATAAGGCATAACCTTCTTAAGATGCATATTAAGATACGATACATGTTATTACTCTTTAAGATATATATTATATATATGTGCCATAAAGGCAGGTGCGTAATCAATAAGTACACTTAAACAAATAATTATTATTTAGATATGAAAACCATAGAATTAGAATTATCAGTTCCAGCAGCCTTATCAGACATTACGCTTGGGCAATACCAACGATACATGAAAGTGATAGATGATAACGAGGGTGATGACAATGCTGGTGAATTCATAACACTAAAGACTATTGAGATATTTTGTAACATCTCTCTAAAGGAAGTATTGAGCATTCCTGCTAAGGATGCCGATAGAGTGCTAACTATAATCAACAAGGCATTTGAAGAGAAGCCTAATCTAATAACTAGGTTTGACTTACTTGGCGTAGATATGGGATTTGAACCCAAGCTAGAGAACATTGCTCTTGGGGCATATATAGACGTTGAAGATAATATATCTGATTGGCAAAGGATGCATAAAGCTATGGCAGCACTTTACAGACCTGTCAACTTTAGTCAGAAAGATAAATACACAGTAGCACCCTATGATGCAAGCGAAGAGGTATCAAACCTTATGAAAGAGATGCCGTTAGATGTAGTGATGAGTGCAATGGTTTTTTTTTACGTTTTAGGGAAGGAGTTGTTGATAGCTATCCCGAACTATATACAGAACAATCTGACACAGGAGGAGACTTATCAGCTCAAGCAAACTTTGGCGCAAAATGGGGTTGGTATCAATCAATCTACGGACTCGCTGGAGGAGATGTTCTCAAGTTTGATGCAGTTACCGAACTTCCAATATTCAAGTGCCTCAACTTCCTAACCTTTGATAAAGAGAAAAACGAAATAGAAGCAGCAATGATAAAGAAAGCATATAAGAGATGAGAGAGTTTTATGATTTAATGGACAAGATTTACACCTACCTAAATGGTAGCCCAAGTGTAACCACAGTAACCTTTGGCAATATATTCGATGTTGACTTATCTAAACAAACGCTGTTTCCATTGGCACACGTTAACGTGCAGAACGTATCGTTCTCAGAACATACAATGACTTTCTCTATGCAGGTAATCTGTATGGACATTGTAGATGCCTCTAAGGATGATAAACTGGCAACGGACTCAGTTCCGTACAAAGGACTAGATAATAGGGCAGATGTACTAAACACACAACTTACGGTAATCAATGGATTGCAAAGCTCACTTAGAAGAGGTGGTCTTAATGATGTGGATTACGTTCTAACATCAGATGCAACTGCCACACTATTTGAAGATAGATTTGAGAATCTGCTTTCTGGATGGGCATTAGAACTATCTATTGAGATTCCTAATACAGATATGAGACTTATAAATTCAACAGGAGACGGTTGTAGGTAATGGATATTAGATTCAAAAATACAGAGGACTATATAAAATCATTTGCCGAGAGCAAACTGGTTCAGTATTTCCTTGAGTCCTATGAAACTGTAAGAAGCAGAAGTGGGAAAGTAAATTCTCAGGTTCGCTCTAGTGGTGCAGGTGGTGATTCTTTGAATGTAAAGGTAGAAAACAATGGTCTCGACATAAACCTATACGGCAATTCCTACCTAGAAGCTGTTGATGAAGGAACAGCACCATTCTCACCTCCGCCAGAAGCGATAATAAACTGGTTAAAAACAAAGCCAGTTACACTTACAGACTTTAAGACGGGCAGAGAACTAAAGCAAACACCAGCTAACCTAAGAAGCGTTGCGTACAAAATAGGCGATTCTATAAGAGCTAATGGTATCGCACCAGCAAACTACATAAAAGAAGTTGTAGAAAGAGGTTTTGATGAGATATTAAACGGAATTACAGAACCACTAGGTAAAGATATAAAAGAAAAACTAGATACAATATTAACAAAAGTAGGTTATGTCAAGAAAGGAGATAACTGGGTATTGAAAACAAAATAGAAAACTATGGCAAATTTATTACTACGTTCACCTCAATATATAAGTGTAAGTAGCGCAGCTTCTGCAAAGCTAACTATAACTATTGATGGTACGCTTAGATATACAATAATCAAGAACGCTATAAACAGTAGAGTTGTATTTGAAATATCAGAACTGTGTAGAGATTACATAGAACACTCTTTTACACAATCTAATCCAGCAGAGACAATAACCATTGCCACACAAAGGTTTAGATATACAGAAGCTAATGGCGGAGGTACAGAGACAGATTTAGGTACATCAACAGACACAGGTTTTGATGGCTATGGATTATTTACAGGGAGTGTAAACCCAACGCTACCATCAACTACATTACAATCTAACACAGATATCTATTTACCATTTAATACGGCTAGTTATATAGCCACAAACACTTTATCAACTAAAGCCATTATATCTGCAACAGACACGTCTATATCATTAGGCATACCATCAGTTACGTTTACAATACACAGGGTTTGTGATTCAAAGTTTGGTTCATCTAAGATTACCTTTCTAAATAGATTCGGTGCGTTACAGGAGATGTACTTCTTCCATAAGTCCTCAGAAGATATAACCACGACTAGCGAGAGTTATAAGAGAAATATATTTGATTACGCTAACACTAATTACAGCAGTACTGACCATCAGATGCAGAAGTTTAATACTAATGCCACAAAGAAAACAACACTAAACACGCCTTTTGTTACAGAGCAATTCAATGAAGCAATAGAAGAGCTAATGCTTAGTGAGTATGTATGGCTAACTCAAGGAAGTATAACGCACCCTGTTACACCATCTACGAAATCACTAAGATTCAAAACATCTGTAAACGACAAGTTAGTTCAATACACTATTGAGTTTGACCATACTTCAAGCGTGATAAACAATGTTAGATAATGAATAAAGTTTTATTGTACATAAAGGATTCTGATGGCACTTTTCAAGAGGTTGACCTGTTTGAAGATGAAACTATAACTGTAACATCCAAGATACAAGATATACGAGATATAGCTAAAATATTTACCGACTTCTCTCAATCATTTACACTTCCAGCGTCAAAGAAGAACAATAAGATATTTAAACACTTCTACAACTACAACATATCAGAAGGTGCGTTTGATGCCAGAAAAAAGGTTGATGCAATAATAGATGTAAATTATATACCCTTTAGAGAAGGAAAAGTGTTTCTGAATGGTGTTAAGATGAAGGACAACGCACCGTTTTCATACAACATAACATTCTTTGGAGATACGGTAAATCTAAAGGATGCGTTAGGAGATGATGAGCTGAGTGTTCTTGACTTATCGGCATTTGACCACGATTATGATTCAGACGCAGTAGAAACTGGTCTTACTACTGGTTATTTCTCTGATTCAATAATATATCCTCTTATAACGCACACTAAAAGACTTTACTTTAACTCTGAACATACTCATAGTTCCGATACTCTTATAGGGGATTTGTCTTACGATAACGGGACTATAAGCGAAGAGGTTGCACTAACATTTGATGACTTAAAACCAGCTATAAAGGTAACAGATATAATTGATGCTATTGAGGCAAAATCTTCTTACGGATTGACATTTGCGTCTGGTTCTGCTAACAACTTCTTTGAGAGTACCGCTATAAGCAACCTGTATCTTTGGTTAAGTAAGACAAAAGGTATTTTAGGTGGTGGTAGCGAAGAATCTACTAAGGTTCTTGGGGATTGGTCGCATAACGCAACCACAGATGATGTTTGGGATATAGACCTATCTAACGGACAAAACTTATCATTAAATGCACTAACATATTTTCCTTATCCACAAGCAAATGTTAAATCAACAGTAACAATTACTCCTGCTAGTAGTCCTGCTTCTAATCTTGATATTGAATATGACATAGAGATGCTTTTAGATGGAGCAGTTGTATCTACCGTATCAGGAGCAAAAGGAACAAATGCACTTATACACACAGAAACCGCAGGAGATTTAATACAACAGTCATCAGTAGTAACTTTTAGGGTGAAATCAAAACAGGTTCTTGTATTTACACCATTCTTAAAAACAGAAGTTACTGGTTCTGGCTTAAATGACAGGGGAGACTATACCTGCCCTTCACAAACCATAGTTTCTTCTATAATCGTGTCTGACCAGATGCCAAAGATGAAGATAATAGACTTTTTGACTGGGCTGTTTAAGTTATTTAACCTTACTGCATTTATAGAGCAGGATAGAAATGATGCTAATTACGGTAAGATTAAAGTAGTAACTCTTGATGACTTTTATGAGGCATCATCATCTACTACATTTGATGTTACTAAATATGTTCATTCATCTGAAACGGATATTGAATCCACCATACCATTCAGCGAAATAGACTTTGAATACAAGGAAGGTAAGACGCTTCTAATGAAGCAACATAAAGAAACCTTTAACGATGAATTTGGAAATGAGGAGTTTATGCCATCAGGAGTAGATAGAGGTAAGCCATACAAAGTTAGCGTTCCGTTTGAGCATTTTAAGTTTGAGAGATTGATTGATGAAAACTCAATTGGTATAGGTAAGACTCAAATACAATGGGGATATTCAGCAGGAGAAAACTTTAAGCCAATAGAGAATCCCAAGACAGGTCAACCATCTGCTAATTACGAACCTATTCTTACAGCACCAATGCTTTTTTATGGTATTAGGATAACTAATATTACAGACGGTGAGGGTATAAACTTTAACGGCACTACCCATGATGATTTACTAAACTACTGGAAACCATCCAATACAAACGAAACTGGTACTAACGATATAGATGAATATACCGAGAACGGAACTACAACGTCAACATCAAGTGGTAAACTTGTAGATAGCGGAAAAACATTTACTACAAGCATCACCCAAAATAGCGATGGTAACTACGATAACTATTTTGTAAAGAATACTGATGATACTACATTAACTAAAATAACTGCTGTTGATAGCGACACTACGCTTTCTTTAGCTGATGATATATTCGTTAGTGGAGAAGATTATATTATATATAAAGCACCAGAATATACATTGAACTTTGATAACGAAATTGATGAATGGAGCTTTACCGATTATGGCGGTCAGTCTAATTCCTTATTCAAGAACTTTTATAAAACATACATAGAAGATGCGTTCAATGCCAAGAAAAGAATATTTAAGTTAACGGCACAATTACCAAACAGAGTATTACTTAACTATAAATTGAATGATAGGTTTCAGGTTGGAGACAAAGTATTCACTATAAATTCAATCAACACAAACCTAAGAACAGGTGAGTCTGAACTAGAATTACTAAACGTATTATGATAAAGCAGATTATAGATTTATTGCAAGTATCTGATTGGTATGGCATATCTCATAACATAGACATTGCCAAAGGAATGTATAGGGGATGTTCTAATTGGGATGATGTAAAAAGACAGATAGAAAGAGTGAAACAATCTAAAGCATACAAGAATGGCTGAACAAAAGATACTTATATCGATAAATATTAACGATAATGCTTCTGACCCGTTAAAGAAGCTAGGTAAGGATTATAGTAAACTTAATGAAGAGCAGTTAAAGCAGCTAAAAACGCAAAGACAAATATCGCTGCAAAATAGAGAGGTAGTAGCTGGGATAGACCAAGAAATTATAGCTACTAACAAAAAAGCCTCAGCCACTAAAAAAGCAAGAACTCAAGCTGGATTAAATAATGCTATAATACTTGAAACGGGTCGTTTAGCCTCAGATGCAAGTTATGGCTTTACAGCAATGGCAAACAACTTGTCTCAATTAACCTCATTGTTTGGTAGTTTTGCTGAGACAAACGGTGGTGTTATAAAGTCATTTAAACAACTAGGTAAGTCCTTAATGGGTACTGGTGGTGTGTTGCTACTTGTTCAGTTATTCATTGCAGCTCTTCAATCTGAAAGAGTAGCTGAATTTGCAAGAAGTTTGATGGGTATGTCAAAGGCAGCAAAACTTGTTGCTGATTCCTTTAGTAAAGCCAATGACGAGTTTGGAAAGCAACTGGGCTTTTTAAAGACTATGGAAACTCTACTTAATGACACTAATGTGTCTCAAAAACAAAAAGCCGTTATATTAAAGAGAGTTTCTAAGGAGCATAAAGATTTAAATGTAGAATTAGATGAAGAAGGTAAGTTAACTGAAGAATCTACACACCAAATAGACTTATATGTACAGGCTTTAGAGAAAAAGGCAAAATCACAAGCTCTTTTAAATACAATTCAACAAGAGTATGTTAAATTAACGAAACTAGAACAATCCTCAGCAAACGATAACATTGGTGTGATGGACGTTCTTCGAGACAAAGTTGGTAGATTCTTTAAACTTCAGAATGCCAATCTAACATCAACAGAATTAATTGCTAAAGGTGAAGAAAAAAGAAAAGAGGCTATTGAAGATTCAAATAAGGTTATATCTGATTTAACAGAAAAACTAAAAGAGCTTGGTATATATGACCCAAATGACACTAAGGGTGGTGCAGGTGCAAGAGAAAGAGACTTTAAGCAACAACTACTTAACCTTGATAAATTAGAAGAGAGTTTTCGACAGAAGTCAATAGACCGAACTCTTCTTACCGAAGATGAAAAAATAGATTTAGAAGAGAAATTTGCTAAAGCTGAACTCGATATAAGGCTTAAACAATTTAAAGATAAGCAGAAGTTAAGGTTAGATGAGTTTTTAGAATCAAAGGCATCTGACAGCGAAAAACAACAGGCTAAAAAAGACTATCTCGAATCTATTGAGTTAGCCGAGAAAGAACATGGAGACGTGTTAATTCAGCAGAAAGCAGCTTTTGAAACGGAAAGGTCTAAATTAGAAAGAGAAAGAACTGAAAGAGCTGCTGCTGAAACTCAAAAAGCCAGAGACATAAATAGAAAAGCTGAAGAGCAGGGTCTTGAGGATTTAAGAACTTTTGATGAAGAGGCAAATACGCTATTCTTTGAAGCTAATGAAAACTTCATTCAGAGACTAATAGACAGGCAAACTGCAATTATTAATAATGAACATTCAACGGCAGACCAAGTTGCAGCAGCTCAAATGGAGCAGTTTAATCTGCAAAGAGAGTTAAGGGAGAATGATTTGGCTTCAGAAATAGCAGCTATTGAGGCTAAAAAAGCCGTTAATTTAGAATACGCTGGGTTTGCTCAATCAATAGGAAGCACTTTAAGTAATTTAGCTGGTGAAAATGAAGCGTTAGCAAAAGCCGCATTGGTTGTTGAAAAGGGTGCTGCTATTGCACAGGTGATAATAACTGCGCAAACCTCCATAGCTGCAAAAACAGCAGCAGCGAATGCCATTCCTGCATTTTTGCCACCATTAGGTACTATTAACCCAGCATATTTTTTAGCACAGGCAGAAGCAAAAAAGAGTAATTTAAGAACAAAGATTGGTGCTGGACTATCTATTGCTAATATATTATCAACAATGATTGGTAAGAAGGGTGGCGCAAAAGACACTTCTGGAGGTAGTGATGGCGGTAGTACAAGAACAATCGAAGCCCCAGACTTTAATGTAGTTGGCGCATCACAGACATCTCAACTTGCACAAACTGTTGCTGGAGAACAGGCAAAGCCAGTAAAAGCATTCGTAGTAGGAAAAGACATTTCAACACAACAAGAATTAGATAGAAATATAACAAACACCGCATCATTCGGTTAATTCAATAGTATGAAGGTAATAGAATTATTTATAGACGAAGAAGGAGAGTTCTCAGGTATTGACGCTATATCAATCGTAGAGCAACCAGCCATAGAAGAGAACTTTGTAGCTCTGAAAGAAGAAATAAAAGTTGAGCTTGCAGACGTGGACAAGGACAAGCGTATTCTTATGGGTGCTGCACTTATACCGAACAAGAAAATATATAGAAGAGACAAAGAGGATGAATACTATATATACTTCTCTGAAGATACAGTCAGAAGAGCATCAGAGTTATTCTTAATGAAAGGAAACCAAAACAAGTCAACTCTTGAGCATCAGGCACAGCTATCAGGAATGTCTGTTGTAGAGTCTTGGATAATAGAGGATGAGCAGTATGACAAGTCTCGTAAGTATGGACTAAATATGCCAGTTGGCACTTGGATGGTATCAATGAAAGTAAACAATGAAGATGTTTGGCAAGACTACGTTAAGACAGGTAAGGTAAAAGGGTTCTCAATAGAGGGTTATTTTACCGATAAAGTTGCTATGTCAATGATTCAAAAGGAGAATGATGCTGCTGAGGTACTTTTAGAGATTGCAGATAGCATTGAAACTGGTAAACTAAACCTAAAAACATACGGAGACTACGGAAGTGGAGTTAAAAACAATGCCAAAAGAGGTATTGAGCTAAATAAGAAGGTAAATAACCGTTGCGCAACCTCTGTGAGGAAAATAAGGGCGCAGCAGCTCAGTAGGGGTGAAAAACTAAGTGTCTCCACGATTAAGAGGATGTACTCATATCTTTCAAGGGCTGAAACATACTATGATGCAGGCGATTCTAAGGCTTGTGGCACAATTTCATACCTATTATGGGGCGGAAAGGCTGGTTTAGCTTGGAGTAGAGGTAAATTAAGAGAATTAGGAGAATTAGACCTATCTGAACTGGATTTAGCGTCTAAAGAGATAGATGGTAGGCTTGCTTACGATACAAAAGAAGAGGCACTAAGAATTGCAAAGGATATTGGGTGTGAAGGGTTTCATGTACATAATGTTGAGGGTAAAGATTGGTACATGCCCTGTAAAGAACACAAATTAGCTGAATACGATGACAAAGGAAGAATTAGAAGAAGCAAGAAAGCTCCAAATTCCGATACTCCAAATCCTAATCCAAAACGAGGAGGTAAACGCAATCCAAAGGGTGCTGCTGGGAAGTCAAGGGGAGTTACTGTACCCGACAGAGTCTTAAAGTCGTTACAGAAGAAAGCTAATGACTTCAATGAGAAGTATAAATCTAAAAAGGGATACGGAACTACTGTTGGACAACTTAAATCTGTGTATCAGCGAGGAGTCGGTGCTTTCCAAACGTCTCACAGCCCTAACGTAAAGTCAGCAGAGCAATGGGCGCAAGCTAGAGTAAACGCTTATATATACCTTTTAAAGAACGGGAGACCGCAAAATGCTAAGTACACTACTGACTACGATTTATTGCCAAAGAAACATCCTAAATCAAGTAAGAAATGAAAAGTAAAGAAACCGTAGGACAACAAGTACCATCAAACTCAAGAAGAGCTTGTTTATGCAAGGATGGGAGAACATACTCAAGGAGATGCTGTGATGGCACTCTTAGAAGTCAGGGTATAGGAAAAATAAATGCCTAAAAATCTAACAGTACGTTAAGTACTTGTTATTTATCTATAACTATAACTGTTAATTAACATAATATGGAGAGTAAAGCTACAAACATTCTAAATGATATTATGCAAAAACTTTCTGCTATTAGTGAGCCAGAAACTAAAAAGGTTGAGAACATTGAAGTTGCAGCCGAAGAAGTTACTGAATCTCCAGAAGTAGAAGAAGTTGCATTATCTGAGGATTCTGTTGAAGAAGTTGCTACTGAAGAAGTAGAGGCTGCTCCTGAAGCTGAATCAACTGAAGAGGTTGAACTAGCTGAAGAATCTGAAGAAGATAAAGAAGCTATTGAAGTCGAAGAAGATGAGGCAGAAGAGCTAGAAGAAGATTATGTATCTAAACAGGACTTCGATTCTAAAATCGCAGAACTTGAGGATATGATTAAATCTATTAAGGAAGATATGATGGTAGAGTATGATAAGGTAGAGGCTGAAAAAGCTGAACTATCTTCTCAAGTCGAAAAGCTATCTGCTGAACCAGCAGCCGAGCCAATCGCACACGCACCATCACAAAAAACAGAACAAAAAGAGGTGATTAAATTCGGTCAGAATCGCCCTGCTAATACACTTGACCGAGTATTTTCTAAATTAAACTAACAAATAAAAAAGATGAGTACAAGAAATATTCAACTAGACGCAGACAATTCATTAAATAGTCTGACTACAACCTACGCTGGTGAGTTTGCAGGGAAATATATCTCGGCAGCTCTTTTGAGTGGTAAAACTCTTTCTGAGGGTTCTATTACAATAAAGCCAAACGTAAAATATAAAGAAGTAATCAAAAAAGTTGCTTCTACTGACCTAATCACCGATGCTACTTGTGATTTTACAATCGATGCTGACGTTCTTACATTAACTGAGCGTATTCTTCAACCAGAAGAGTTCCAAGTTAACCTACAACTGTGTAAAAAAGATTTCCGTTCTGACTGGGAAGCTGTACAAATGGGATATTCTACATTTGACAACCTACCTCCAGCATTTTCTGATTTCTTATTAGGACATGTTGCTGCTAAAGTTGCTGAGAAAACTGAGCAAAACATCTGGGGTGGTGTAAACGCTAACGCTGGTGAGTTTGACGGATTTACAGTTTTAATGGCTGCCGATGGAGATGTAAACGATGCTTCTAACTCGACTCACACACAGTTTTTATCATCAAACATTGACCAACTTTTAGGCAATGTAGTTGATGCACTTCCTTCTGCTGTTTATGGTAAAGATGACTTGACAATATATGTACCTACGGTTGCATACCAAGCATACATCCGTTCATTAGGAGGCTTTGGAGCGCAAGGACTGGGTGCTGCTGGTACAGACTCTAAAGGAGCGCAATGGTACAACATGGGCAATGCTCTTAGTTTCGAAGGAATTAAGATTCAGCTTGCTACTGGTATGCCAACAGACCATATCGTAGCTGGACAAGCCTCTAACTTGTTCTTTGGAACAGGATTGCTATCTGACCACAACGAAGTAAAAGTTATAGACATGCAAGACATTGACGGAAGTCAGAATGTTCGTGTGGTAATGAGATTTACTTCTGGAATACAGTATGGTATTGGTTCTGACCTTGCACTTCTTACTTTAGCATAATAATTGTTTAACTTAAAAGGGTGGTTAACGCTGCCCTTTTTACTAAAAAAATATAAATAATGGCTTGTGATTTAACTGGAGGAAGATTAAGACCTTGTAAAGATGCCGTAGGTGGTATAAAAAAGATTCACTTTGTTGACTTTGGAGACATGGGTGCGTTTACTTACGGAACAAGTGATGAAATAACAGATACTGCTGGTGCTGTAACTTTTAATTACTATACTTACGATGTTAAAGGTAACTCTTCCTTAGAAACTAATATTACATCTTCTTTGGAGAATGGAACAACATTCTTTGAGCAGGTTGTGAATTTAACACTATTTAAATTAACTAAAGAAGATAATAAAGAGTTGAAACTTATGGCGTATGGTAGACCACACGTTATTGTTCAAACTTTTGATGATAAATTCTTAATGGTTGGTTCTGATAATGGTGCTGATGTAACTGGTGGTACTGCTGTAACTGGTACTGCTATGGGAGACCTAAATGGATATACACTTACTCTAACCGCAAACGAACTTCGTATGCCGTCTTTTGTTGATGGAGGTACTGATGCAAACCCATTTGCAGGTTTAAGTAACGCTACTGCTTCTGAGGGAACTCAAAGAGACCCTTCATAAATTTAATAGGGGTATAAATCTAAAAGGGGGCTTAATTGCCCCTTTTTTTGTATCTTTGAAACAAATAAAGTCATTGTTATTACTTTAGTATGCGTGTATTAACAACATCCACAGGCAACCAGACCATTAAGATTGCAGCGAGAAGAGACGTAGTAGGAAGTCTTAGTCTTGAGATTATAAATAAGTCCACGAGAAAGACTGACTCTTACAGCTCTATCGTTGAGTGGCAGGAATACAATGTGGCTTGGGAAAACTCAGATGTTAGTTGGGAATCAGGAGGTTTTACATCGTCTCAAGGAGATATATTCTTAGAGATAACAAATCAGTATGCGCTTAAAGAAGGTAATTACTATACGCTGAAGTTAATTGATGACAACGGTGAATTATATAGAGATGTTGTATATTGTACAGACCAAACTGATTACGATAAGTACAATCCTAATAAGAATAAATACACACAAGAGAGTAGCTTTGATGATAGCTATATTATATTATGAAAGACGAAAGCACAATACATATTGTACAGTTAGGTTCTTACTCTAAACCAGAGGTAAAGGAATACTATAACGAGGATTGGGTATCTTACGGAGATGATAATGATTATTTTAATTATCTTATAGATAGATACAACGGAAGTCCTACTAATAACGCTGCTATTAACGGCATATCTGAAATGATTTATGGAAGAGGTCTTGATGCAACTGATAGTAAAGAAAAGGAATCGGACTATAAAGAAATGAAGGAGCTTCTTAACAAGAATGTTATTAAGCGCATAACCCATGATTATAAAATGATGGGTCAGGCTGCTCTTCAAGTTATATACACCAAAGACCGCTCTAAAATTGCTAAGGTAGCACACATACCAGTAGAGACGTTAAGAGCCGAGAAATGCAACTCTAAGGGCGAAATAGAAGGGTATTTCTATCATAGTGATTGGTCTAAATACAGGTCAAGTGATAAACTCACAAGAATACCTGCTTTTGGCACTTCAAAACAATCTATTGAGATATTGTACATAAAGCCATATAGAGCTGGTTATAAATATTATTCTCCAGTAGATTATCAAGGAGGTTTACAGTATGCCGAATTAGAAGAAGAGATTGCCAACTATCACATAAATAATATTCAGAACGGACTTTCTCCGAGTATGCTTATTAACTTCAATAACGGTACTCCAGATGCAGAGCAAAGGGATGCTATTGAAACAAGCATAATGAATAAGTTTAGCGGTAGTTCTAATGCAGGGCGTTTTATACTAGCATTTAACGACAGTAAAGAGCTTGCAGCTACTATTGAGCCAGTACAGCTATCAGATGCTCACCAGCAGTATCAATTCTTATCAGATGAGAGTATGCGTAAGGTAATGGTATCACACCGTATAGTATCACCTATGCTTGTAGGTATAAAAGACAATACAGGTCTTGGGAATAACGCAGAAGAATTACAAACTGCTTCTGTTCTTATGGACAACACAGTTATAAGACCAATGCAGGTTACAATACTTGATGAGCTTGAGAAGATACTTGAGTACAACGGAATAAATCTTGATATCTATTTTAAGACGCTACAACCCCTTGAATTTACTGACTTGACTAATGCTATAAGCGAAGCCGAGATAGAGAAGGAAACAGGCGTTAAAAAGGATATAGAAGAGGAAGTCAAGGAAAAGGTAGAGGAACAAATTGAAAATGTAGAATAAAATGCCATCAGCACTATTTATAAAAAGAAGCGACCTAATAAACAATACGGCACTTAGCGGTAATATAGATACTGATAAATTTATTCAGTTTATCAAAATAGCGCAGGATATACATGTTCAGAACTATGTAGGTTCAGGTCTATATGATAAAATATCAAATGATATTATAGCTGGTACATTATCTGGAGATTATCTAAACTTAGTAAATGACTACATACAGCCGATGCTTATTCACTTTGCTATGACCGAATACCTACCATTTGCAGCATACACTATTGCTAATGGCTCTGTTTATAAAAAAGGAGCTGAGAATAGTACTATCGTGAATAAAGAAGAGATTGATTCTTTAATTGCAAAGGAGAGAGATTATGCCGAGTATTACACTCAGAGATTTATAGATTACATGAGCTTTAATGCTCCAAGTAAGTTTCCTGAGTATTACAACAGCAGCAATGATGACGTTACACCAGATAAAAATGCCTTGTTTAACGGATGGATGCTGTAAGTAAATATAAACCTAAGAAAGATAACGAAAACAAATTGAAGTGTTACTTAAATATTAACACTTCTGGTAATAAAGAAAAAAAGATAAATAATGGCAAGTTTAACAGGTAATAAGATAAAGGACACTTACAAGGGTCTGATAAAGACTACTGATAACGCTGAATTAAGCGCAACTGCAAAAGAGCTTACTGATGGTAATGGTAATGGTTCTGGTGTTACACTAGACAATGCTGGTAATGTAACAGCTACATCTTTTACAGGTGATGGTTCTGGTCTTACTAACTTGCCTAGCGGTGCTGTATCTAGCGTAAATACCCAAACAGGAGCTGTTGTACTTGACACCGATAATATTGCGGAAGGGAGTGCTAATCAATACTTCACTACTGTAAGAGCAGTAAACGCAGTTACAGGTGGTAATTTAGATATGGGTAGCTACAATGTAACTACCACAGGAAAGATTTACTTTGCCAATGTATTTAGTACAGAGGGAGATTTACCAAGTGCATCTACATATCATGGAATGTTCGCACACGTTCACGCAACAGGTAAAGCATACTTTGCGCATAGTGGTTCTTGGCACAAATTATTAGATGAAGATAGCAGTAACACAGATGACTTATCTGAAGGTAGTACTAATCTTTACTATACAGATGCTAGAGTAAGCGCAAATAGTGCAGTAGCTGCCAACACAGCAAAGACAGGTATAACAACGGCACAAGCTAACGAAATAGCTGCCAATACTTTAAAAACAGGTATCACACAAGTCCAAGCAGATGCAATTGTAGACAATACAGCTAAAGTGGGCATAACGCCTACACAAGCGTCTGAAATAGCAGCAAACACTCTTAAAACGGGTATAACTACTTCTCAAGCAGACGAAATAACGGCTAACACCGCAAAGGTAACAAGAAGAACAGTTATCGCAGGAGGCAACACTTTAGCCTCATCAGAAGATTTAACTTTTGTAGCAGGTTCTAACGTTACGATTACTGAATCTGGTGGAGATGTAACTATATCTTCTTCAGGAGGCGGAGGAGGCGGTGGTGGAGACATTACTGCTGTTACTGCTGGAAGCGGTTTAACTGGGGGCGGAACAACAGGAGACGTAACCCTTGATGTTATTGGCGGTACAGGTATTACAGCTAACGCAAATGACGTGGCTATTGATTTTAGTGAGTTCGATACAGACAATATTACAGAAGGTACTACAAATAAGTTTACAACTGCCACCAACATTACTAAGCTAAGTAATATATCAGTTAGTCAAGCAGTAGACCTTGACGCAATGGAAAGTGATATTGCTACTAACACAGCTAAAAACACTTATCCATCTATCGATGCTACCAAAGTTGGTCATATTGCTGTAACACAATCAGTTGATTTAGATGCTATTGAAACAGCTGTTACCGCTAACACAGCTAAAGTAACCCGTAGACCAATTACGGCAGGTGGTAATACCCTAGAAACATCAGAAAGCCTTACACTTTCTGCAGGAAGTAATGTTACAATTACAGAAGCTGATGGCACTGTTACTATTGCTTCATCAGGTGGTGCAGGTAGTATTGATTTAGGCACATCTACAACAACAACATCTGTTGATATAACAAATTCAGGCGGTACAGATGCTACTATAAGTGAAGCAAGTGGTACAGCAGCAGGCGTTATGTCTACTGCACATCACGACAAACTAGATGGTATAGCAGCAGGAGCAGAAGTTAACCCGACAAATACAGATGGATTAACAGAGGGTTCTAGTAATCTTTACTATACAGAAGCTAGGGTATCTGCGAATACAAGTGTAGCAGCTAATACTGCTAAAAACACTTACCCAACCGCAGATGCAAATAAGCTTTCTGGTATTGAAGCTGGTGCAGAAGTAAACCCAACAAGCACAGACGAGTTATCTGAAGGTTCTACAAACTTGTATTATACTGATGCTAGAGTATCTGCAAATACTGATGTAACAGCTAACACAGCTAAAGTAACACGCAGACCTGTTGTTGCAGGTGGTAATACACTTGATACTTCTGAAACACTAACTTTTGCAGCAGGAAGTAATGTAAGTATAACTGAAGCAGCAGGTACAGTAACCATTTCATCATCAGGCGGTTCAGGCGGTGGAGATATTACAGCAGTAACAGCAGGAGATGGTCTAACAGGTGGTGGCACAACAGGAGATGTAACACTAAATGTAGCAGGTGGCACAGGTATTACAGCAAACGCAAATGATATTGCTATTGACTTTACTGACTTTGATACAGATGATATTACAGAAGGCTCAACTAACCTATATTACACAGACGCTAGAGTTTCTGCCAATTCAGCCGTTGCAGCCAATACAGCTAAGACAGGAATCACTGCTCAACAAGCTTCTGACATACAAACCAACAACGCCAAGACAGGCATAACAGCGCAACAAGCATCAGATATTACTACTAACAACGCAAAGATTAGTTTTGATAGTGCTTCATCTACTAAACTAGGTACTATTGAAGAAAATGCAGATGTTACTGATACAGCTAATGTTACAGCAGCAGGAGCGTTAATGGATAGCGAGGTTGTGAATTTAGCTCAAGTAAAAGCATTTGATTCGTCAGATTACGCAACAGCAGCTCAAGGTACTAAAGCGGATGCAGCATTACCTGAGGCAGATGTATCTACCTTTGCCAAAACTCTCTTAGACGACACCTCAGCAAGTGCTATGAGGTCAACTATTGGCGCAGGTACAAGTAACTTAGCATTAGGAACTACATCTTCTACGGCTTTGGCAGGTAATACAAACACAATATCTGGCGCACAAGAAAGTGCTATTGCAGCTAACTCTGCAAAGAACTCATATCCTTCTGCAGACGCTACGAAGCTGGCTGGTATTGAGGCAAGTGCTGACGTTACTGATGCGACAAACGTAACGGCTGGTTTGGTAGCTGCAACAAGTATATCTTCAGGAGATAAAACAACCATATTAAACAACATAGGAGCTAGTTCTGGGGGTGTTGATAGCGTTAATGGCGAACAGGGAACAGTCATTCTTGATGCTGACGATATAGACGACTCTGCAACAACGCATAAGTTTACGACGGCTGATAACATTACAAAACTAGGGCATATTAGTGTAAGTCAAGGAGTAAACCTTGATACTATGGAGGGTAACATAGCGACTAACAATTCTAAGGTATCAAACGTAACCACAAACCTATCTACTTCTACCACAACCACGTCTGTTACTGTAAACTCATCTGACGGCACTAACGCTACTATCGGAGAAGCCACAGGCTCTGCAGCTGGAGTGATGTCAACTACTCATCACAACAAGTTAGACGGTATTGCTGCTAACGCAACAAATGTTACAAATAACAACCAGATAACTAATGGTGCTGGATATATAACCTCAGCATCGTTACCAACAGTAAATAACGGCACACTTAATTTATCAACATCAGCTGGTCTTGACGGGGCTGGTACATTTACAGCCAATCAAAGTGGTACTTCTACGTTTTCAGTTTCATTAGATTTATCAGAGTTAACTGATATGACTACTGGAGTAAGTGGTGTTAATGATGAGTTAATTCTGTTAGATAGTGGTGCTGAAAGGAGAAAACTAATAGGCGAGATTAACTTAGGTCAATTTAATAACGACCAAGGGTGGACATCTAACTCTGGAGATATTACGGGTGTAACAGCTGGAACAGGTTTAAGTGGTGGCGCAACATCTGGGAATGCTACTTTAAATTTAGCTAATACTTCTGTAACGCTTGGCGATTATACAAATGCAAACATTACGGTAGACCAACAAGGTAGAATTACAGCAGCCTCTAGTGGAAGTGGTGGTGGTATTGGAGGCAGTATAGCTAATACACAAGTTGCCTTTGGTGATTCATCAAGTGAAATTAATGGAAGTTCAGACCTTACATTTAATAACTCTACGGGTGTTCTTAATGTTGGTATGGGCACCTTTCAAGGTGGTATATATTCTATATACAGTGAGTCAGATGACTTCCAAGCCAATTCTGGTATAGTGTTAGGTGATTATATTACTCACAAAAGTGATACCAATACAAAAATAGGATTCCCATCAAGTGACACTTTTAATATTACTACTAACAACTCTGAAAGATTTAGAGTAACTTCTGCAGGTAACGTAGGAATTGGCACAACTGCTCCCAGCTCTAAACTTCACGTAAGAAAAAACGCAGGTCCACTTACTAGTTTTAACAGTAATACGGTAGGTATTTTTGAAAATAGTGCAGGAGCATACGTAAACATAGTATCAGGCTCATTAAGTCAAGGTGAATTATGGTTTAGCGATAGTCTTGAAGGAAGAGGACGTGTGAGATACAACCATAGTATTGATGAATTAGAGCTTTGGGTTTCAAGCGGGAAAAAAGCAGACCTTGACGGAGCTGGTAATTTATCAATTACAGGCTCACTATCTCAAAATTCAGATGCTGTTTTAAAAGAAAACGTAGAAGACATTGACGAAGCTCTTGACAAAGTAAAACAATTACGAGGCGTTGAGTTTAATATGATTGGCAACGACAGAAAGGAGCTTGGTGTTATTGCTCAAGAAGTCGAAAAAGTACTTCCAGAGCTCGTAACTGAAAAAGATGGCATTAGAAGTGTAGCTTACGGGAACATAACGGCTGTACTTATAGAAGCAATTAAAGAACAACAAAGTCAAATTGACGAGTTAAAAAACCAAGTAGAATTATTGAAAAAATAAAAAATGGCAATAGAATATAATTGGAATTGCAGAACAGTAGATGTTCACCCAACAGAAGGTGATGAAACAAATGTAGTTTATAACGTGCATTGGGAAGTAACAGGTATTTCAAGCGAGCTTGACTCACAAGATGAGCCGTATCAGTCTAATATCATTAGTACTCAGAGTGTAACTTATAATCCTGAAGATGAATTTATACCTTTTAATGACCTTACTAACGAAATAGTAGTAGCTTGGACTAAATACGCTATGGGTGAAGAGCTTGTATCTTCTATTGAAGAGAAGTTATCACAACAAATAGAGTCGGAAATTAACCCGACTTCTATAACTAAAACGATAATATGAAAAACGGCTGGCAAATAACGAATGTAACAAGAAGGCAGGACAATGGTTTTGTTACTAATGTTACTTGTGTATATGCTAAAACAGCTTCTAATCATATTGAGAAAATCAGATATATTATTGCCAATGAGTACAATGGTATTGATGATGACTTTATCCCCTTTGAAGATTTAACAGAAAATGTTTTGTTAGAGTGGTGCTTTGATATTATGGGAGATGAAAAAGAAGTATTAGAAAATAAAATAGATGACAAACATACCGACTATGTAACTAACAGAGATAAAGAGTTAGAACATATAGACGGATTACCTTACTAAAATGGATTTAAACTCGTTCAAACTTTATGCTTTAAACCTATCAGCTATTACAGTTAGTACAATGGATATATTAGAAGATAGCCTTAAAATACTTTTACTTGTTGTTACAATTGGATATACAGTTCAAAAGTGGTACGAGTTAAAGAATAAGAATAAAAAATAATTATTATGAGATACTTTAAATACGAAGAGTTCGATTCACCAGACTTAGAAGGAAGTGGTGAAAAAATGAGTCCTAAATTGCTTTCTATTTTAGACGCAATAAGAGAGATATATGGAAGTCCAATACATATTACTTCTGGATTCAGGACTAAGGAGGCAAATAAAGAGGCTGGAGGAAAAAGAAACTCGTCTCATTTAAAAGGTTTCGCAGCAGACTTAGCTGTAACCGATTCATCGTCTAGGTTTAAACTGTTAAATGCCATAAGACTTGTTGGTGTTAGTAGAATAGGTATAGGTAGCAATTTTATACACATAGACGTTGACCCAAGTAAACCCAAGAATGTTATCTGGACTTACTAGATGAAAAAGATACTTAATCTAATAACTGGCGGTCTTATAAAGGACATTGGTGGTGTTATAGATAAGTTAACTACTACTGATGAGGAAAGGCTATTAGCCAAAGAACGTATTGAAAGACTATTAGAGGATGCTGATAAAGATGCTCAACAACAAGTTACGGAGCGTTGGAAATATGACATGCAAAGTGATAGCTGGCTGTCGAAGAATATTAGACCGCTTACTCTGGTATTTCTTACGGTCATGTTTACCTTATTGGCATTTACCGATGGAAACATTGGACAGTTTAGAATACAGAAAGAATATATCCCTATTTTTCAGACACTACTCGTTACTGTCTATGGTGCGTACTTTGTTGGAAGAACTTGGGAAAAATATAAGAAAAGTGTCAAAGAAAATAATTAACGCATATACTCCAGACTCTAGGAGTAAAAGACCAAATGTACACTCAAAGAATGCATCAGTGGGTCAAAGAGGGTACAAAAAAAAATACAGGGGGCAAGGTCGTTAATAACTTCTATGAATTTAATACCCCCTTATGAATTTAATAGGGTATATTTGTAGTGTTCAGGTTATCCCTGTTTTCATTTGTTTCATTTTGTTTCGTAAAGGTGGTAGCTTTTTTAGGTTGCCACTTTTTTTGTATATTAGTTGAATGGACAGAAACCAGAAAGGTTGTTTTGCAGAATACAAGTTCGCTACAAGAGCTATGGAGAATGGGTTTAAAGTATCTATGCCACTATTAGATGCCTCCGCTTACGATTGTTTAATTGAAAGGCATGGTAAAGTATTTAAGATTCAAGTTAAATACGTTAGTACTAACAGGCAGAAAGAACCAGAATATAACAACACTAGAGTTACTTTACATAGGAAAGGTGGCGTTTATCCAAAGCATTTATGTGACTTTTTTGCGGTATGGTTTGATGAATACAATGGATTCTTTATCATTCCTAATGTAGAACAGAAAGCAATGCGCCTATCTTTAACCAATAAATACAAAGATAACTTCAATAATTTCGATATTATTTTGTAATGTCAGTTGGAATTTATATATTTGCCCTATGAATATATATGAAAAACTGGTGAACATTCAGGGGAGACTGAAAGCACCTAAAAATCAATATAACAGTTTTGGTAAATATAAGTACCGTAATTGTGAGGATATACTGGAAGCAGTAAAACCTCTACTCGTAGAACACAAAGTTGTCTTGACTATTTCCGATAAGGTTATAGAATTAGACAACGGACTTTCTTTTGTTGAATCAACAGCACAATTCAAGGACATTGAAGGTGTTATTGAGGTTTCAGCACAAGCAGGTATTGACCCTAATAGAAAGGGTATGGACGTGGCACAATGCTTTGGTAGTAGTTCATCTTACGCTAGAAAGTATGCCCTAAATGGTTTATTCTTAATAGATGATACAAAGGACGCCGATTCGACTAACAAACATGAGACTAAATCAAATGCTGTTGCAGATGATATTAGTTGGTTGCCAGATAAAGGTAGCAAGTTTGATAACGCTAAGAAAGCGTTAGACTCAGGAAAAACAATGCAAGATATTAGAAAGCATTATAAAGTAAGTAAAAAAGTAGAACAATTATTAAATACATAAATTATGAATGAAAAGAAGTATGTTGGCACAGGTCGACAAGCACCAAACGGAATGGAGATTGTAAACATCTCTATCGCTGAATCCAAAGTGAAAGACTTTTGGAGTGAATATAACGGAGAGCGTTATTTAAGATTAGGAGTCTCTAAAAAGAAAGAGGCGGACTTGTATGGTAAAACTCATAGTGTTTACATTGATGAGTGGCAACCATCTTCGGACAACAAACCAAAGCGTGAAGCTGTGAAGGTCGATGATGACTTTCCCTTCAACTAAACATGAGGGGGGTCGCAAGACCCCCTTTTTTTAGCTATGAAAACTAATTACATAAAAGTAGATATGGAAGGTTTAGGCAAATTAAACTTTACTGAAAAGGCAGTATTCTCATACATAAAATCCTTGTCAAAGGAAAAGGGATATTGTTTTTCGACAAATAAGCATCTGTGTGCGGTTTTCTCTTTAACAGACAGGACTATATATAGAATCTTAAAGAGGCTTGAGGAAAGTGCCTGTATTCGCAGGGAAACAAAGAGTTTAGGTTATGATGGTAAGCAACGTAGAATATACATCAATCCTCAATACAAGCATTAACATGTTACGAAACGATACATGTTATATAAAGAATTATAATATGATACATATTATATATCTTTAATACTCATGTTATAATACGATACATGTTATAATACGTAACATGTTATATAATTGTAAAAAAAACGAAATAAAAACGAAACTACCAAATGTTTATACAAGAATTTTTAGATTTAGGCATTCAACCGAAGGGAAACGATACACAACAAAAGGTAAAGTGCCCAAAATGTAAGCAATTAGGTAAAGAAAACTGGAAGGACACCTGTATGTCTATCAACATTGTTGATGGTGTATATAACTGCCACAAGTGTGCTTGGAAGGGAACTGTAAAAAAAGTAAGAGAAATGAAGCAATATACTAAACCATTAAAAACAAACATGAGTAAGATATCAGTTAAGGGTCGTAAATTCCTTAACGATAGAGGTATTACAGATGAGGTCATTGATATAAACAAAATCGAATCCTCTGATAATGATAGAAACATTGTGTTTCCATATATCAAAGATGGAGAACTTGTAAACTACAAGAAACGAGGCATTAATGGTAAATTCTTTACACAGGCAAAAGATGCGAAACCAATCATATACAATTACGATAGAGTAAAAGATGCAAAGAGAATTGTTATATGTGAAGGAGAGATTGATTCATTGAGTTGGGAAGTAGCAGGTATTACTTGGCACACCTCTGTAAACATGGGCGCACCCAATGTTGGCGATAAATCTATTGACAAGAAGTTGGAGTGCCTAACGAATTGCTATGATGTGTTTGATAGTGCATCTGAAATATACATTGCAACAGATAATGACGATAACGGAAGGAATCTACAAAAAGAGTTAATTAGACGTTTTGGGGCAGAGAAGTGTAAAATAGTCGATTTAAAGAACTATAAAGATGCCAATGAGGTTTTGCTTAATGAAGGCAAAGAAAGTCTCATAAATCGTCTTAAAACGGCTGAAGCACCCAAAGTAGAGGGTATCTTTGATGTGGATGATGTTGTTGAGTCTATGATTGATGGTTTTGAAAATGGTCAAGAAAGAGGTTCTAGCACTTACATTCCTCACGTTGATAAGGCTTGGACTTGGAGAATGGGAGAGGTTAATATATGGACAGGGTATCAGAATGAAGGAAAGTCTTTGTTATTGAATCAACTTGCTACTGTTAAGGCGTTTCATGATGGTTGGAAGTTTGGGGTGTTCAGTCCTGAGAATATGCCAATGAAAGACTTCTTTAATGACATTGTAGAGATGTATATTGGTAAGAGTGCTGACCCATACTACAAGAATAATCAGATGACAAAGGATGAGTATTATGAGGCAATTGAGTTTGTAAAGAAGCACTTCTTCTTAATATACCCAAGAAAGAACTTTAACTTGGATTCTATATTTGACAGGGCAAAGTTTCTCGTTAAGACAAAGGGCATACGTTCTCTTATCATTGACCCATACAATACAGTACAGCATAAGATGTACAAAGGTGAGCGTGAGGATTTATATATAAGTCGTTTCATGAGTGAATTAAAGAGGTTTGCTATTGAGAATCATATATCTGTAAATTTAGTGGCACATCAAGTTACACCACAGAAAGATGAAAGTGGCAGGTATTACAAGCCTGATGTGAACAGGATAAAGGGTGGCGGTACGTTTTCAGATAAGGCAGATAATGTGATGTTTGTATGGAGACCTAATCGTGCTTTGGATTTCTCGGACACAAGCGTTATCTTTGGTTCACAAAAGATTAAGAAACAAAAGCTAGTTGGTATTCCACAGGATGTGGAGGGCATCAATTTTAACATAAGAGAACAAAGGTATTACTTTGATGGGTACACTCCCTTTAAAGATATAGATGTTCAAAGATGCGAAAAAAAGCAAGAGTAGATGCAAACCAAAAAGAAGTAGTAAAACAATTAAGAGATTTAGGCGTTTCAGTCTTACATACCCATCAGTTGGGTAGAGGTGCGCCAGACTTAGTACTAGGTTACAGGAATAGTAATTATATGATTGAGTTGAAAGACGGAAATAAAACAAAGAGTCAACAGAGGTTAACACCTGATGAGGTGCAATTTCAAGAGAGTTGGAATGGTAATTACGCTGTATGCAATTCGATTGAGCAAATATTAACTTTAATAGATTATGTTGACGAAGGAAGAGTTGTTAGAAAAACTAGCAAATAAATATGATGACTGGTATAATATGGCTATGTCTTTTGACATTTCAAGTGAACAGGCAAAGGAGCTTGTTCAGGAGATGTTTGTTAGGATTTTTGACTACGTTAAAGAGCCTCAAAAGATTATGTATAGTGATACTGAGGTCAACACCTTTTACATTTACATTACGTTAAGAAATTTATATTATGCGAACACACACACAAGTTGTAAGAAAAATCCAATCGTATTTTCAACAGATAAGATTACGGATGATAATTTTGAAGGAATGTATGAAGATAGCTTGGATTCTATCGAAGAAAAGCAAAAAGAAGAAGCGTTATTTAAGAGAGTTGAAACTCTGGTTGAAGATTGGTACTGGTACGACAAAGGTATCTTTAATCTTTATTATCATAGGGGTATGTCTATGAGGGATATTGCCAGAGAAACAAAGATAAGTTTAAGTAGTATATTTAATACATTGAAGAATGCCAAAGAAGTCATCAGAAAAGAAATCACAAGAGATTAAGTCAACAGGACTTGGAGATACCGTAGAGAAGGTGTTTCGCAAGACTGGCATTGATAAGGTTGCTAAAGCTGTATTGGGAGACGATTGCGGTTGCGACAAGAGACAGGAATTGCTAAACGACCTCTTCCCTTACAAGAAGTACAATGCCCCTACTGATGAAGAGTTGGACATTATAGAATGGTTGTTTACAGATGCCAAGAATACAATTAGCGGAAGCATGGTAAAAGAAGTGTACTCTGTTTACAACAGGATATTCAATGATAAAATAAGACCTACAAATTGTAGCAGTTGCTTCAAGCCTGTAAAGCAGAAACTCCTAAAAATACACAATGAGTTTAATAAGGAATAGTAACAGAACTAAACAGGGTTTAGATTTTACAGGTGTTCAAAACGGAAAGATACATCCTTCAGATATTGATGCTGTTCTTGAATTTGACAACGAGGTTCTAATACTTATTGAATCTAAATATAAAGGAACTAAGATACCTACTGGACAAAGAATACTTCTTGAGCGCATTTGTAATTCTTGGCACACCAGTAAATCATGCGTTATAAAGGTAGAACATGATTTTGATAAAGATGATATTGACGTTCCTATTAATAGATGTGTTGTTACAGAGGTGTACTATAACGGTACATGGATTTATAAAAACAATATCAGATTTGTTGATTACTTAAATACACTAGGCAATCATTGGGATTGCTATAAATGCAAGTTTTGATATGCCACTAATTAAACCAAAGAAATACGAGAAGCAGAAGGATTTTGTAGTGCGTTGCATAGGCAATGCTAAGATGGCTTCTGAATACAAAGATGCCGACCAAAGAATGGCGGTATGTTACACTATATGGAAAGAGAACTTTAATCCAAAAAAATAGTTGCATATATAAAAAATAGTATTATATTTGCTATGTCTTTTACGGACACAATAAGTTTTTTCGGTTTACATTTTTATTGTTAAAAGGGGGTTTTAATTGACCCTCTTTTTTTGTTTATATTTTGTTAATTAAAATATAGTTTGTACATTTGTTTAAAATAATAAGCAAATGGACAAGTTATTAAGATTTATATTATCCCCCCTAAACTTACTGAAGTTAGTATTTGTAATCATTCTAGTGTTCATATTTTGGATGCTTGAGAGTGCCTTAATGATACTACACTATGTTCTTGACACACCCTTGAGATGGATTTTAAATAAGATAGAGAAGTTAATTAAGTTACTAATAAAACAATTGAAATGAGTAAAACAAATGAGTTATTTCAGAAGATGAGAGAGCGAGGTTCTCTTAACTCTGAGCAGATAGATAGAATGGAAATAAGCTACCAAGAAGAAATGGAACTTGCTAAGTGGAAGTATTCAGAAGAAGGTAAGAAGAACAGAGAGGAGATTAGATACACGTTAAACAAAGTGTTTGAAGAATTTCATCCCATGCAATTTATAGCACCAGAACTAGCTAAAAGAAGAATAGATGAGTAATCAGATAGTTACACTAGACGGAAAGTTTTGGGATAAAGATTCTATCTTAAAACAAATGGAAGATAGCGATGAGTTCTACTATGAGTACTTAGGTAAGAATGCCCTGAGTAGCAGTAGTGTGAAACTCTTAAACAAATCACCTAAAGCATACGCTAAGTCGCTTAGGTTTGCTAACAAGCGAACAAGTGCCATGACAACAGGATGGCTTTTACACTTGGCAGTATTTGAGCCTGAGAAGTTTGGACATCTTAATTGGATAGATGCCAGTACACGAAACACCAAGATATATAAGGAGGCGTTTGCTGATAATCCAATGACGTTCCTCAGAAAAGAGTACGAGGAAACAATGAGGTTATCTGATGCTGTTTACAATAACAATGACGCTGTTCAGTTAATCGAAGGATTAGAATATGAGAAACCAGCTATCGGAAACATTATGTTCCTGCCTTTTAGAGGTAAAGCTGATGCACTAAATGTTGGTAGGGCTATTGTTGACCTTAAAACAACAACAGGTCTTTCAGAAGGTAGCTTTCCTTACAACTGTAAGAAGTATGGTTACGCAAGTCAAGTATTTATTTATTGCAATTTATTTGGCATAGATTATAAAGATTTTGTATTTTTATGCGTAGATAAGGAAACTAAGGATATCGGTATCTATAATGTGAGCGAAGAGTTTTATTATGAAGGAGAACGATTAGTTGATAATGCGGTTAGCGTATTTAACACTTGGTTTTCTGATGAGCCAAAGAATATAGACCAATATACTATAAAAGGAATATTATGACTAGAGAAGAAGAAATAGAATGGGAGAAACAGCACAAAGAAATGATGAGAGAGATGTATAAGACACTTCGGGAAGATGTTGGCGGTGGTGTTCCTGACCCACTTTATTGGACAGAAGGTATATATATCTACTCAGACGGAAGAACTGAAGAATAACGTAAATGAGAAAGAAGAAGCTAACACAAGAACAGCGTATAACCGCTTTAGAGAAGGCACTAACCAATGTTTACATAATGGTTCAGGCTTTGATTAAAGAGGATGTCAATAAAGATAAAGATGGAGTATCAACAAGCTAAAGAAGAGTGCCGAGAGGATGTACTACTCTCACTAAGAGAGGGAATGTTGCTTCTACAAGAAGTTAAGTTCTTGATAGAGTACTTTAAAGATACAGAGCAGTATGAGTGCATACAAGGCGCAATGGAGGCTTATAATGAATATAAAAAAGAATTAGATGGAATTGGAGATAGAATATCTTAAAAGATTAGTAGAAGAAAAGACTGGTGTTAACATGGGTGTTAAGACCAGAAAGAGAGAGGTTGTTTTTGCCAGAAGAATGTATTACAAATTGTTTAGGGAGTTTTACAAGAAAACGTCTCTTCACTCAATAGGACAGACATTACCCTTAAAGCAAGACCATACTACTGTATTGCATCAGATAAATCAATTTGAAATAGACTACGCCCAAGACAAGTTGTTTAGAAGGAGGTATAATTCAATAAGAAATGAATTTTACGGTCTTGGCGGTGAGCCAGAGATTGATTTTGAGGAAGAGAACATGAGGCTTAAACTAGAGGTGTCTGACTTAAAGAAGGACATTGAGAAACTGAAAGATGATTTGAAGGAAGCTATATCTAATAAAATACAACCGAGAAACCAACAGACAAAGGTTTATTATGCCTCTGAAGGAATAAGCGGTTCAATATACCAATAAGACATGAAACTAAGTAAGAAAACATTTGTAAAGGCGTATGCCTACTTTAAAGACCAATTAGCTTTGGCACAACAGAAAGAGGATAACGATGATATGATTATGTACTACAATCAACAGATTGATACATTGATGACTAGATATTACTCACAGTAAATCAGGCACTTAAACACTTAGGTATGAACTTTATTATTTAAACATGCCAAGACAAAAGAAGAGAAGTCTAATATCAGACGAGAAGAAAGCTGAGTTAGGAATACCAATCAAGCCAAAACCAGAACCAAAGGAGACCAAACCACACGTACCATATTCAGATGGAAGAAGGAACAACGGTGCAATAAAAGGAGTGTCCAGAGGGCAAGGGCGAAAGCCTAAAGCCAAAGAAGCTGATATAAAGAACTTTGCATTAGGTTCAATGAAGAAAGCCTTTGGAAGTGAAAA
>Ga0181390_1000082_pt1 | contig 34153 bp, 23 predicted proteins | sample 13SPOviralmetaG_FD_130085 | JGI IMG/M metagenome (GOLD analysis project Ga0181390, IMG submission 130085) | Marine viral communities from the oligotrophic San Pedro Time Series (SPOT) site, San Pedro Channel, CA, USA - 13 SPOT_SRF_2010-07-21 | ecosystem: Environmental > Aquatic > Marine > Strait...
AACTCAATTTTAAGCATCGTTACTTTAGTAAAGTCAAAGTCGTATAGACTAGATTGATACTCTGGAGTACCTACAACTTCGACAAAGTTTTCGCCAGGTCTAACAGTGCCAGTTACGCCAGTTGCTAAGTCACTATAAACTCTGTTTCTATATCCTTTACCTGAAGAAGTTTTTGGCTGAGCACCTTCAACTTGTTGTTGTATTCCATCAAGAGAATCATGAGAGAATCTAGAACGAGGAACACGATACTCATAAACTCCGTAGTATTCAGGTTTAACATTATTCTTAATCCAGTTGATATACTCAGGAAAGAAGTTCACATTATCAATTTGTGATCTGATAATATCAACATTTGTGTTACCTGCAACACCCTGAGGATTAATAGCGGTGTTAACGAAACCTACATATTTGTTGTCTCCATAGAATGTGCCTGTCAAGTTATCGTCTGTAGCGTACATATATGGGAACACAGCACCTCTAGGAACACTACCGGTATCGAAATCGTTTGCTTTTACGTTAAACACTCTATGAGTAGATAGGTCTGAAGGATCACTAGCATCGTTAGATATAGATCCTGGAGTAGTATCAATCTTAGATGTGAATGATACCATATCTTCAACATCATAGTCCTTAGGGAATGCAAAAGGAACTACCGTTTCAATGAAGACTGTTCCTGCGGCAGTTATGTCTGCCGAACTGAAACTAATAACCTTCTCTGGCGTTTCGTTAGGAACAACAAGAGTGAACTCGTTGCCTTTAGGACCATAAACAGTCTTAACTAATAGAACTTGTCCTTTATATACAGTAACACTACTATTAAGGGCAATCTCTTCTACAGCATCTGACCAAGATATTCTAACGTGCTGACCAAAAGTAACTAGACCTTCAGTTAATGTGAAGTGCGATGCATCAGATGTCTCTGCGACCACTTCTGCTTTTATCTTTTTAGGGTCTTTAAGCAATGATGGATCATAAACAGCGGCATGAACGTGCAGTAGACCATCTCGCATTACACAGATATTACCAGCGAATCCTCTATTTCCTGTCTCCATAGATTGAACATTTTCTTGGTTAAAGTTATCTTCAATCTTGCTAGACAGTGTAGTAAGTTTTATATATTCATCAGTGCTGTCAGCATATCCAAATGTCTTTAAATCATTTTGCATTCTAAGACGAAGATGTTCGTGTCTGAAAGGTTCACTCAAACCTGATCCTTCTTGCTGAGAATATACAGATAAACCAGTACCTCTGACAAACATGGAAGCATTGTATGTGGTTTCTGCATTACCTCCGCCTATGATATCATTCTTAAATCCATCAATCACATAACCAATGTCTCTTTGACATTTGTATTTGATATTTTCTTTTCTTTCAGTCGCAGTAGAGCCTAATGCAGAACTAGGTCCTTGACCAGGATCAGTGTATTGAATAACCGCATTAGATTGACTGGGACCTTTCTTAGTCGTGACATAGTAAGCCCAGAAGTTTTTCTTAACATCAAAGAAAGTCTCTAAGACATTTTTACTACCCGAGTTAATATTAGATGATGTTGGATTACCCGCATCGAATGCTCCTCCAGCATCATTGAAAGCATCATATACGATTGCAGATAGTGTAGTCAATACTGTTTTAGCGGCCGAACTAAGTAACAAGCTGGTGCCAGCTGGGTTACTTACAGTGCCTGCCCAGTTTGTATTCTGTAGTTCACCTTGAGACAATATATATTTTAATGCTTCGTGAACAGGCTCTTCAAAGAATTGAATCTTAGGGAATACGCCAACTTTTGTTGCATCCCAATCGGATGTATTAGGATCAGATAGTGCAAAGTTCGTTCTGTTGAGTGTAGTATGTGCAGTTCCGCCATGCTTCATATCTAATAAAATAAAGTCTAACCAATAATCTAAATCTCGTTTACACTTAGACTCTACTGTTTCCGGTGATAAAGTACCACCACCATCTGCGGCAATCGCATTTGCCAAATCTTGATAGTATGTAGACGGAGTACCGCCAACAGTAAAGTTGTTTCCTGCAGTAGTTTGTTTTGTTCCAGCAGTTTGAGTATAGTTATTTCTAGCATACTCCATAGCATTTTCGATAATGTCAAATCTGTTTTCAGTTATAATCTTTCTGTCTGAAACAAATAGCCCTTCTGCTACTTCGGTTTCACTTGCTCCATAACCAACGATTCTATAATCGTCTAACTGTGTCGTAGGCACTTTTTGAGGAGTTGCCGCTTCTCCTCTAAGTGGAGTACCGCCCACATCTCCCGTACTAGCAATGCCATAAGGACTAACTGGCGCATTAGCAACCGATTGAGTTCTGCGAACACATGAGAAGTTATCCTCTAGTCCGCTATTTCGAGTTTCCCAATAGTAACCATCGTACTTGTCATAGATGCCGTACTTACGAATAACTGGATTTTGAGCAAAGTGTGCAATACTTCTGGTAGACTTAATACCAAATGTAGCCGCAGATACACGACCTGGTTGATATCTAAAGAAACGCTTAGATGTCAATACAGAAACTTTATTACGAGATGCTTCTACAAGCGCACCCGCTTCAGTAGGAAGGTGCTTAACTCCATCTCCATTGATATGAAACTCTGGCTTCATCGACCACTCAGATGGGTTAACATCATATGTATTAACATCAGCGAATATACCAAGGGCAACTTCTGCTCTAGGTATACCTAGAAGCGATAGCGCAACCTCAGACTGTACTTTATTCTGCTCTTCTACTGGAATAGCGGTCTGATCAGAAGCCATTACAACTGGTATGGATCGATCTGCCGTCTGAGGACCAGGCTGAACAGGAGTCGTTCTACCTACGTTAACTACTCTTGCATTGTTATTTACATTTGTTATACTTGACATTTATTTTTCCTATTTAATAAGCCCTTGTGCCATCACAAAGTCGTCTATTATATTTATTGTTCCGTCAGCATCGCCATTGGCAAGCCCATAGTCATCGATGTTAACTCCACTACCATTAGGATCTCCACCAGCCCAGAACTTAATGTATAGTATCTTTTGATTTGGTCCAGATCCGTCAATGATGTTTACAACCTCGCCATAATTATGTGACACTCCTACTTGACTATACATGGCAAAGTTAGTATGATCATGTATTCTAACTATAGTGCCTTGAGCATCTCCCTCTCGTTTAACTATAGGCAATCTATCTGAGCCCATAGTGACCGTTACGATATATGTAGGATTTGTCGTATCGCTACTAATGTCCCAGCTACCAATTTGAGATATTGTAGCGGCTCTAGTGTAGTACCTGATACTAGCTGACCATGCTATACCAACGTGCGTTGATCCTGCAGGCTGATTACCAGCTACAATATCAGCATCATACAGTGTCTGTAAGTTACTAGGAGCATATATACCATCTTTAATTCTAGCAATCGTATTTTCTGATAGCTGAAACTTAAACTCTCCTGAAGAGGGATCAACACCAGTTCCCACATTTTGAATAGATATTGGACCTGTTACGCTAACATTACCATATCCAGCAAACTCTGAAGACCTAGCGAGTCCAGATGTTGCTACACTAGAATTGGCTTGACTTGGCGCAACCCCATTGTAGGTGAAGTATGTGCCCGGGTTATTGTTAGGTGCACCTATACCTATCCAGTTAGTGTTACCTGCTTCTAAAATCGTATATCTATTTCCGCTTATCATACCAAAAGTATTAGTTGGGAATGTGGTACCATTGATGTCCTTGGCAGAAGGTCCAACTCTATTGCCGTATATCTCGTCTGAACCATTCGAAAGTTTCTTAACTAAGTTCGCTCTGTATTTTATGACAGCAGGAATGTTTATGGGATTTTGCGTTAAGTCAAACGCTTGTCCATTTTCTTGATATGTGTGTGCCTGTGACGTAAACGGACCAGATATAGGTAAAGTCTCTCGGTAAATATTAATCAAGTCATATTCTGTGTTTAGAATATCAGGACTCGCTAAAAATTCATTAGCTGGACCAATTAGAACATTCGGAGAAGATAGTGTAAATCTAGAACCATATATGAATAGACCAGAGCCACAGGCTTTGATGATATTGTTAGTTAAGACTGCTTCGCTACTTATTGAAGCATTGACAGCATCAGAGAAATTTTCAAGTCTGTTTCCAGTGACCATAGTGGTTGTACCACCATCTACAATCAGAGGAGAGAACTGAAATCTATCAGTCACGCCACTATTTGTTATCTCTGAAGTTGAAATTTTAAACTCATTAGGAGAAGTAGCATATATGCCTCCACCTATCATATTTCTAAATCTGCAAGTCTCGATTAGAATAGAATCGGAGCCAGTCTTGAAGTCTATTAGATAATTCAGTGCTTGATCTGCATCGTCAATGAGAAGATATTGCGATTTTACGTTACCGTCAAAATCTATGCCGACTAGAGATATTGATTCAGAGCCAGAAGAAGTAATTGCTGTTATAAGGTTATTATTAGGAACAGATGCTTTATATCCAGACCAAGGAAGTTTCTTAACCTTTGTGATGTTTGCTGTTCCCAGTATACCAAAGTCATCAGGTATACCAATGTGTGTAGCATTATAAGTCTTAGCATTTAGTGTGATGCTTTTTCTGCCTTGAGATGACTTAGTTAGAATCGCTTCATTAATTTTCGCTGTGTCGTTATGTGCAAGTTGAACTGCTCCGTCAGGGTTAACGTAGACATATGTGTCGCCAAAAGATATATCGAAGAACGAAGTTTGCTTATTGATAGACTGTATCGTTACATCTCTCCAACCTCTGCGAGAAGAAGTATGTGCAGTTAAGGGAAAGTGTGTAATACTTGAGTATGTGTTATCTGAAGAGTTTTTTCCAGACCAACTAGTATAGTCAAATGTGTGATAGTCTTTCCAAGGTGTAACTTGTAAGTCTTTAGGTCCTAGAACTGCTAGAAGTTTATATTGATTTGGAGCTCCGCCAATTCTTCTATAAACCGCTACCCCTTCAGTATTAGAGACACCTGTTATGTCTAGCTTAACAAAGTTAGTGGTATTGAATGCAGATAGTACATCATTTCCGGCATTATAAACATTTATGCTTCTTTCTGTGCCTATAGGTCCTATTTCTCCACTTATCAAGCTATATTTTGCTAACTTATATGAGAACTCAATTCCAGAAACATTTTCTGAAAAGCCTGCGCTGACATTTAAGTCATTAAGTCCGAATGTGGGAGTTGTTGTCACCTCTTCACTTAGGGATCCTGCACCATATACTCTTAGTGTTTGGCCCACTACAAAGTTGTCAGCGACAGAAGGGTCTGTTACACGAACAATGTTAGATTGGCCTTCATCTATATTTCTAAATGTGCCTGGAACATCCTGTAGACTCTCGGTCACTGTTCCGCCATCGAAAGCACTACTGTATGTGTTGTACAGTCTACCGAAGTTTATTTCTAATCTATCATCGACTCTATCAGATGTGTGGAATAAATTATCAGTTCCTTCTGTAATATTATCTGAACTTATTCCTCTGGCCGTAGAGCCAGATCCTGAAACTCTAATTGTACCGGTGTCAGAGTCGTATGATACAAAGTCTGTGCTATTCTGCAAGTCCGTGAGATCGGTGGGAATATTAGGTTTGCCCGTTACGTTATCCCAAGCAAGAAAGTATGATGCTGGCTTATAGCCTAAGGCACTACTGACATATAAGTTTGTCGCCTTAAGATTGTTACCAACAGTAGGATTAAGTTCATTAATCTTGGTAACTATAGTACCAGTCTTAGCTTCTATGTTGTCACTAGACAGAACATAGCTTGTTAATATCGTACCTGTTACCTTTTTGGACTGAGTAGAATCAGTATCTGTTACAGCAAACAGATCGTTATCCGCTAATGCGTCCAGTGCCGGTAATTGACTAAATTTCTTTGTTGACATCCTATTTTCCTTAGGTGTTGATTGAATTATTTATACTAACTTATTCTTTTCCAAATATATATTGTCTGCACTTTACCTACGATATTAATTCTCTCGTTATCACCTTGGTAATCACTATAATGCTCAAACTTAACGGTCTCATCATAGTTCTTACTAAACACCAGGGCGGCGGCATCACCATAGCCGTGAACGTCCCTAGGTATACCAAGTTGATGTCTATGCTTAGGCATTTGACCTGTTGATAATGTGATTCCCTGCTGACCTTGATATTCGCCGAGAGTTCTCGCATACTCATTTTTTATCTTGCGGTTAGATCCGCCTGCGTGCCCGAGAGACTGATTTCGATTTATTCTTATCCAGTCTCCAGATTTACTCAATACTGTATATGTTCCATTACCCATTGAGAAGCCAGTGACAACAACAATATCATGTTGTGCAATTTTAGAACTATCCTTTACTCCCTCTCCATCAGAACCTCCAACATAGACTTCAGTGTAATAATCACCATAGTCTCTTGAGTTGGTGATATTGTTCCAATGCTGATATCCAATTGGACTAGCGCCTTCACAGTAAGGAATCCAAGAGTCGGCACTAGATCCTACTCCGAAAATTTCAAATGGAGTTACGTTAGCCTGTGTTGTTAGATATAGAGATCCAACAGGATATATCTTTTCCAATACAGCAGTTACCCCTCCGTCACTAAGACTGGCTGCGGTACCATAAAAATATGGAGCGGCTAAGGCATCTACATCAATAACAGTCGCACCTGCTTGTGTTTTTAGATCACCTTTAAATCCGCCGGTGCCACCAGCCGTAAAGTCGCCGTCACCAGTAGTCGATACGCTTGTGAAAGAGCCAGAAGATGGCGTGTTTGCACCGATTGTAGTACTGTCGATAGCACCACCATTAATGTCAACCGATGTAAGAGTCGCAGTGTCTGCTGAGAATGTGCTGGCTGATATTACACCATCAGAAATATCAACTTCAGAAAAGCTAGACCTATCGCCTCCAGTGCCTGTATGGGAGATTCTTCTGGTAAGTACCGTAGGAAGAGCGTCTTCAGCTAGTCTTAAACCACTAGTAGTAATCAAATCATCTTGAATCTGAATATAGTTACCAGTACTAGTTTGCTGAATCCTTAGCCAATTGTGACTAATGTCTGTAAATATTTTAAACTTCTCGGTACCGTCTCTACCTATTATAAGATTTGCGGCACTAGTGCCCGGATCTATTGTTAGGGAGCCTGTCACTTTAGTATCACTCTCTAGACTTAGATATGTGCCCAGTGAAGTTTTTTCGATCTTCGTAACGGTTATTTTATTAAGTGCATTCTGAAATGTAAGATTGCCTGTAAGAAGTATATCTCCTACGTTAGCATCTCCAGACATGGTGACACTTTTATCTGCCACAGTCATCAGATCGTTCGTTCTTTCTCTCCAGGTATCAAAAGTATCCGAACCAGTTATATTATTTAAAGTAACGGTCATTTTTTCATCTCTTCAACAGTTTTGTGTAATAGATTCATAGCAGATTCTAATTTCGTTATCCTCTGCTCTAATCCTTTTATATATTTATCTTGCTTTCTTCTTGCTATAGCACTTTGATACGCCTTAGCATCAGTATTGACTATACCAACTCCTGCGTTAGATTGTGTATAGGTAGTTGGATCTATCATGTCAGTGCTATGGCCCTATAATCAAATACATGAGGGAACAAGTTAATATCAGGAATAATAGAGTTCAACTCGGGAGTATCTAATTCCATACCATCGCCAGAAGTTGCATGGCGTAAAACAAACTTCAGCTGGAAGGATGTATATTCACCGTGTAATGTATATGGCGCAGTAGGATTACCTGCTCCTGTCATCTTGTCTTCAGGAAAGTTATATTCGAAATCTCTGTAATCTCTAGTATTACTTACATTAGAATATAGCTGTGGATTCTCATTCTCTAAGAGATACCACTGACTCTTTTCTTCAACATTTTCTGGATAAACAAATCTAGCATACACATCGACAAATGTTCCTGGTGGTCTATAAGCACTTAATAGCACTCTCATTCCATCACTATATAATCCGTCAGTTAAACTAATTTCTTTAGTTACCCATTGTGAAGTAGTATTAACTTCATCTCCAATATAGTATTGGTAAGCATTGATTTCTGAAAGAGTAGCATCAATAACAGGTGAGGTTGCTGTGAATCCATTATTAGACATATTCACTCTAATGTTAAACTCTTCTGTTGTGGTATCAGAAGGATTAACAATCTTACTCTTACTGGTAATTATTCTTAGATTATTCTGCGTGTAGATGTTAGAGTTCAAAGAGATGTCTTTATCTTTAGTTCCTGGACCATCAAATAATTCTGCATAATATGTAGTGTTAGGTGAATCGTCAGCATATATTTGAGGCTGGAAGTAACTGATCTTCTCGTTAGTAACTCCGGAAATCTTCGCAGAAGCTCCGCTGTCTATGCCTACAATAACTTGGTTATTCAGTCTAGCAGTTCCGTCTCCGTCAGCATTTTGTGCAGTAGCTTTGAATGTCTGTCCAACGAAAGGACTAGTTCCTGCTCCCACTGAGTTCCAATAAGTACTGGTAGTGGACTCATCTGCTGATCCCAGATCGGTTATTGTGTAGAACTCGTTGACAATAAAGTCCGCAATTCCTGTATTTCCATTATCATCTATAAAGTTAGACGAGTTTGCAGAACTGCCCTTTAAGTGCAGACTGTCAAGTTTAGATGGATTGAAATAAGACACATTGCCAGCGACACACATATGCGCCTGAGCGTTAGTTGTAGATTCGAAGAATGGTGTATCTATTGTAATAACACTTTGATCTGCTTGTGCATCTACATTCAATATCTTAGCAACAATAGAATTTGCACCAGTAGAGTCCTCTAAGAACACATACTCATCCACCAAGAACGCAGATGAGCCCGATATAGTCATTATGTTTAAATCGTCTCCTGAAATACCAGCAGTATAAGAAGTGTTTTTCTTGACATATGCTAGTTCGTCATCTAAGAAGTTGCCATTAACTTCTCTTATATTCAAGAACTCGATATCATTAGGCACCAATCTGACATAAGACTGATTATCAGAAATACTTGTATCTAAGAACTCATATCTCTTCAGGGCAAACTTAATATCCTCATCTTGATAAGACTTCCAGGCACTATCATTGGTTGAAGTGAACAGTACTCCGTCACCCCAATCGTTTGTCACAGGAGCATTTGATGGGCTACTTCCTTTTGATAGTGATGTTGCTCCTACTTTAGAAGTGTATATTAAATAGTCTGGAGAGTTCGCATCAGGCATAACAACAAACGCATACTCTTTGTTTGCATTTAGTTTTATAGGATTATCAAATTGGAATGAAGTAGTAACTGTGCCATTATCAGACACATTAACTTGATCTTCATCAAGATGCTTAGAGGCAAAAGGTAAAACACTCTTTGATGGATATCCATTAACGACTTCTCTAACTTGTAGCGTTACACCAACAGTCGAACTTTTAGTCTTGAAGTATACATCAACTCCGCTCAAGAATATACTGTTTGCTCCCTTTGTGCTGGAACTTTTTACCTTAAACGTCTGAGCAATAGGATCTCCTACTTGTCGCTCAACTTCTCTATTGATGATATTAATAGCGGTGTCGAAATTAGGCGTTCTAGTAGTTACACTTAGATCACTCTTATTTACTGCGAAGTTATATCCTCTATACGTTACTCTAGTGTATGATGTAGATGCTGAGTCAATTGAAGTGTACTGGTCGACATCAACTATTTCTAGTACGTTTTCTCCTACAAAGAAAGTATTAGCAGGAATAGTGAAAGTGGCAACTAATACACCTCTACTATCAGTTCTAACTGCTGTGCCTTTTCTTTTGTGCCATGCGCTTCTAACTCTTCTAACATCTAGCGTAGAACTACCTCTTCTTCCGCTTCTAACTAGACCGCCAGGCGCAACATGAGAATCAACAGGCTTCTCGTCAAAGAAGAAGTAGTGCCTAGTATTAGGTCTAAGACCTGTAGCCAAAATCTTAACATTTTGTCTTCTTAGATATGGCTTCATGTTGATGTCTGTAACGAAGTTACCTACAGTCTGATTTAAAGTACTAGTCGAAGTAGATAGACTACGTTGCTCAATCGTTTGATTGAATTGGCCCATAACAACTCTTCGTCTAGGTCTAGTAGTTCCTATTCGTTCTTCTTCTAGCATTGTTTCGCTAGTCAAAGGCATAATCTGCTGAATATTATCTACTAAATCTAACATAGGACCCGCAATATCAATTTCAATATTAACTTCTGGATTTTTGATAACATCATAGCCAGAGTTAAAAGGAGGATCTATGACTGCCTTTCCTTCGTAGCTATAGAAGTTAGACACACAGTTTCTGAATGTTGTTGCATAAGGCTGTTCGATAACAGTCTCTTTCACCCCAGTTTCAGCGATAGTGACCAGATCAGGATATCCTTGAGCGACAGACTGATTCAAAGAGTCAGCCACTTTTAAATCGATAGGAAACTGTTTTACTAAAGGAGTAGCAACAGTTCTACCTTTATCAATTGCTGAAATGAATTCCGGATCTCTTACATCTGCGATGTTTAAGTCCTTAATAGAATCAGCTAGAATACCATTCTTAAATCTATTGTTTCCGTTTTCGTCAGTTATCAACAGATTACTAGTCTGTTGTTCTAAGAGACTTAACGAGACTATGTCCACTAGACCATCTACTTTATTCTGAATTTCGCCAATATCTTTCATGGTGTAGTTTCTAGTTGATATATTGGCTATAGTTATTCTATCCTCACCGGTGATATTGGATTGATTACCAGGTATAGTCACAGTACCTATAGCATACAATCCGCTAGCTTTAGGTCTGCTAGGATTCTCATCTTCTCCTCCTTGCAGAAGAGTGATGTTCGAGTAGTCGTCTAGTACAACACTATCTATTCTAGACATATAATAAACTTGATCGCCTATGACAGTTGTGTTAACTGCAGGAGTAAGTTCTCTATTAATATTGATTGCCGCAGGTGTAGAAGAGTTAACTGTGGGCGCACCATCTTTACCTAAACTAGGAACAACAACTCTAGTTGAGTATGGTCTGAAGTCATACGAATTTAGAAGATTATAGTCCTGTAAGTTTCTAGCTGTATAGTTGTGTATTAATTGTTTACTAGTAACTCCAGAATAACTATCAGGAATCAAAAATCCAGAACCTACAGTAGAAGTTCTTTTTAGATATCTGAACTTAATCAATATGTTATTATTATCTAATGATTCGCCTGCATATAATCTAATATATGATCTTGCGTAGTAGCCATCTTTCTGATTCCTAACAAGTCTAAACTTCTTCGTCACATCTTTAGAGTCTAGAGATGCATCTCCAAAATTATCTACGACACTAATTAATTCTACGCAGTTGGGCACACCTAATTGGCCGTAGCCTTGGTCGTCATAAATCGTTTTCACATATCCTTCATTTTCGTCTAAAGAATCGTGAGGAATATTTGAGACAACTGCATTATAGTACAAGATAGAGCCAGAAGGAGGAGCTGTGTCAAATTCAACAGTAACATTGCCAGCTGACGCATAAGTTCCTAATGAAGCCGTATAAAGTATATTGTTAGTAGTAATCGCAAAGATGTCTTCAACTAGCGGTGTTTTAGTCGCATCAGCCGCAATCGTAAATGTTGTTGTTGAACCGTCACCAAAACCTGTCTCTCGAACACGCTTAACTACGTTTACATTACTAACCGAACTTAGACTCGCCTTACCGCTGTCAAAAATCATACAAGACTTTGAGGGTTCATATAGTTTACCACTATTCGTTAGCGTGGTATTTTCTATGTGCGTTACAGGAGTGCTAGTATAGTCATTAGAAACAGTCTTTATCTTTTCTACAGCATAGACATATATTTTGCCTGGAGTGATGTTTGCGATAGAGCAGTGTCCTATCGTAGTCGATGCATTTTTTAGTTCATATCTAGATCCGTCTAATAAAAAGTCGTCAACGGTTCCAGCATCAGCGTGATTGTATGTATAATACTGTCCGTAAGATATTCCTGTTCTTTGTCCAGTCTTTGATTGTGTTGCACTAACTGGAGTAATTGGAAGTTTAGTTGGCGATACGTTAATTACTTCTTTACCGTAGACATATGCTTTACCAGGAGAAACTACAGCGAATGCTTGATTGCCTTCTCTCTCTAACGATAAGTTTAAGCCATTAACTACATAGTTACCGCTCTCCTCATATGTTCTTCTAGCTAACTCGTTTCCTAATACGTTAAACTCAGTCTTATCACGAATACGAACTGGATTACCGTTAACATATCTGATCAGAGCAAAAAATTCTGTAGGCTCTAATGAACTCTTATACGATACTAATGTAGGCACTAATTGAAGTCTATCAGCACCAGGAGCATTCTCATTATTAAAACCACTAGCATTGTCAAGTAATGTTGTGTCTTGATCAGAGTCGATAATATTTTCTTTAACTGTGAATCCAACAGAAACTGGATCGATTACACCGGATTCAGTCATGTCTTGTCCAGGTACATTCTTGTACTTGGTTACAATAATAAATTGATTGTCAACAAAGATGAAGTGTCCTTTCTGATAGATGACACCTTCTTCACAAGATACTCCGAAAGATGATCCTGCATGATTAACAACAGTAGCAACAGTAACGTCTTGAACTAGATCGTTATCTTTATTACGAATCTCTAGTGTTTCTCCTTGAAGAAACTCTTTAACATCACTCTGATTATCTTGAGAGGTGTTTAAATATTTAACAAAGAACGTCTTCAAGTCTGGATCTTGGGTTTGGAATCCATTCTCACCCTTAATGATCTCTGCTGTTAGTTGAGACTGTTGACCAGTTACTGTAAATGTCGTGGTAGTTCCATCATCATTCTTGATCTGGTCATATACTGATGGATCAGAAAATCCAGCCTTGTCGTTTAACTTTACATAAGAGAGATCGTCACGAGCAGTTAAGTTAATACCGCTAATGATAGTGCCTTCTTTATATACGTTTGATCCAAATCTTTCTACCTGCTTCTGTAGAATAGTTTGAAGCTGAGTTAGTTCTCGTGCTTGTACGGCCTTTGCTGGCTTGAACAGAACCTTATTAAACTGTTTCGCTTCATCGAAATCATCGTAATACGGATCTACATTTAAGTCTGTGTTAATGCCCATTTGTTATATACTCTTTCCTTAATTAGAAGTCAAACGTAAATTTTACTTTTTCTCTTGCGGTCGCTCGTCTAGTGACAGGCGAAAAATTAATAAAGTGAAGTAGTTCTCCACTATACGGCACATATTCTCCGTATGCTATATCACTAAAGTTATTTATACTAAATGCCATACCATTAGGCTGTGTTGATGAGCCTTCTATATATTGATCTGAACGTATCAGCATAATAGGACCTGAATGTAGCTTACTCTCAAAAGCGCCATATTGGTCCACCAGGTATAATTCTCCAGTGTTTGGAGTGCCTGTTGTATCTCCAGTATTTACCAAGGCATGAAGTTTAGCAGTTATTATCTCTTCATCTGGTGAGCCTGTAGAAGTACCTACTGCAAAAGATATTGTTGCTCTTTTAGTTAGACTGGGAGATGGATTAGCAACAGATGTGAACGAAGCTCCTAAGGCTACAGTAGTTGCACCAAGAGCCTGCCAATCTGAAGTGCTGAGTTCTCCTAGATCATTAATAACATAATCATTATTTCCTTGAATACCCCTCACATCAATTCTCTGTATTATCTGTCTAATAATTGATCCTGTGGTTGAAGTCCAAGAGGTAATACTCTCGTCTTCAAATAGTGCTGGCTGTGCAGTACTGTATGTTACCTTAACCCTGTTATCAAACCCCTCTGGCTCAACATCATTACCCGAAGAGTCCTTAAATAGAGGATTTTTAATTAATCCTACTTGGCTGTATAGGTTACTTTTAGGCACATGAGAATCATCTCCTGAGAAGTTGGTGACGATTGAAAGTCTACTCATAGACATCTCATCGATAGGATTTGATCCATGTCCACCTTTAGGCGAAACTACTGCTCTCAATTCAGTTACTCCTGGACCAGTAAGACTCTTAGGATAAGATACTTCCGCTTCGGCAAATTTATAATGGCTTCCCTTATTTTCAAAAGCAATTCTTCTTAATGTTCCGAACTGATCAAGTACTCCGTAAGCCTTACATTGTTCTCCTCCTAAGGTAGAAGAAGAAACTAATATTTTAGGAACAAGTTGCGCTACTCCACTTATCGCATCAGTCGTATCTAAGGTAACTGTGATTTCTTTCGTGCTGTTATTTGATAGAGAAGCCACTACGTCATATAGTTTTCCTTGTGTACTACCTTCTGCTGATCTTAGGTACATATTTTTATATGAATCTGGATCATTATATAAGGTTCTACCTATCTTGTTTGTAATCTTCAGACTCACATCTAATAACTCTCCATTTTGAACAGTAGATGTAATCAAAACATCAGAAGAGTTAGACGTACTAGTGGCTTCACCAAAAAGATACTGATTAAACTGCGCTGAAGGAGTACTCTCTATAATAATTTGAGAAATATTCTCCTTGGCATTTAAAATTACATTAGCATCTCCATAAGATATAGGAAGAGGTAGACTATCAGAGGTCTTATACTTTTCAGCCTCATCTGATGTAACAGTGAACATATAGTGCCATATGTATTTGTCTTCGGTCTCTAAAGCCTGATAGTTCGAAGCAGTGAACTGGCTAGCAATAGTTTGTGGACTAACGAGCGAAGGGGCGCCGCCATTGTTCTCTATACACTTAAATACTAGGTACTCATTCTGAGCATTTCTTACAGTTACGACAGTATTAGATTCTTCAATATCTACCATATCGTCATAGGCATCATAAATTGTACCAGATACCCAGGCGTTCTCATAAAACATATATCTAGCAGAATCGTCACTGACTTTATTTCCAAATACCATTCTTCTCTGAAACTCTCGCTTAGACTTCTGAGTGTTGGTTATTGGATCTTCACTCGTAGAGGAAGTCGCAGAAGCAACAATATAATAGTTAGATTCTGGCCTCAATATGTTCAACTGATCTTTAACTAATTGCTGGATTGCAATTTCTTCTTGTATACCTAAATTGAATCCTGTACCCTGTTCTCCGTCATCATATGCCTGTAGCTGAGATAAAAAATTATCACTCAGCGTTTGGTTTTGATTCTTAAAAGAACTGAATAACTCATTAGTCGTTTCAATTCTAAAATTTTCTGTAATTATCTTTGCCATTAATTCTTATCCGTTTCGTTAAGCTGTTCGTTGCTCTCTAGTAGATGGTCCTATTATATACGGGAAAGCTGGATTATTAAAATTGCTATCCGTAAATGTTAAGAAGTATGCATATGTGCCAGTAGTGTAGTCTGGAGTAACACAGTACCTTCCATTATGCTGATCTAACGTACCTAAACTTTCTACATATTCATGATCTTGCACAAAGGATCCTCTTGGTACTTGTGCATAAGTGTATACTCTTCCTGTGCTTTCTACATCTTTTTGTCTATATGAACTAGACATTTGAGTAATGCCCGATGTCTCGTCTGTAGCATCAGTGTATCCGTAAGGACCATAAATGGGATATCCGTCAAATGCGTATCCTATAATTTTAGAGTGTCCGTCATTATGACGAGTAAAATCTCCACCAAAAGTTTGTTGTGAACTATATGTAGAAGAGTTACCAAAGGTAGAGTTTGTCATCATGTCTTTAATGAATAATCCGCTTCTATACCTATATGATCCTCCATTTTCTGGTCTACCGCCAGCTGGATCTACTTGAAACTCAGTTGGATTCCCTACTGTATTCCATTGAAAACCTGAAGGAGCAGAATTTAGAGATACAGGCAGAACAGACAGTTCTGAAGTAGAAGAAAATATAGGCACACCATTAACGGTTACTCCAATAGCTTCTCCTGCTACTATATCTTCTGGATCACTAGTATTGCTTCCTGCTCTATACTTAAACGTGAAGTCAACGACCTGATCAGTTATAGATAGTCCGTCTGAGAATAATCTATTCGTGCCGTCATTTACCAGAGGGTCTCCAGCCTTTACTGGATAAGGATCACCATCTGATGTTATGCGTAAAGTTGCCATTAGCTAGTCAATGCCTCCAGTTTCTGTAACAATATCTGCATGAAGATCAATTGAGGCGTGTTCTTCTGCCACATATTGGTCTCCATCGTATGTAAGCAACTGCTCTGATGTAATATCGTAATATGTCAACGATACGTTAGATTCACTACTTACAGTATTAATACTATTTATCAGAGGCGTACTGAACAGTTTAGTTCCTGCTACACCCACAGTGTCATCAATCAAAGGCTTATATATGTCAGGATCTACTATCGATGAAATATCATATGAGTATTCTTGATAATAATTGTTATCATGTAATCTCTTAGTTGAATCACTCAAGAAAGATGTGCTTGACTGCCATCTGCCATCAGTCTTACCTTGTCCTAAAGTTCTGATGCTTGCCTTAGCAATGACTGTATTATAGTCTGGACTACTAGGCTCTAGAGATACAATGTCGACCTGCTCGTTGTCTGTATATTTGTATCCAGTTTTAGTGACTGCTACAGATTCTATTTGACCACTCTCATAAGATGCTCTACCTCTAATGTCCGCATTAGCTCCCATAGGTAAAGAATCAGGATCTTCAACTATAGTACTAGGAACTCTAAGAGCACCCGAAATAAGTATTCCTAACTCTATGTCGAATCCGTAAAAACTTAAAAGTCTAAAGTAGAAAGAGTTACCAACTCTTTTCAGAAATCTTGCTTTCGTAGTATACTCGATTGTGTTTCCTGAAGTATACTCGAACGTAGTAGTACTGTCTCGATATCCACCGCCACCAGTAGTAGATGTGCCCAATGATTCAACTTCGCTTTCAGTGATGTTACCTGCCTGGTTAATCTCGATATCAGGTATAGTTCTCGCTTGAGTTACTATGTCGCCAGACTCTAGCGAAAAGTTAGCGTTCTCGAATGTGACTATAACATCCTTTTTATTAAACTTAGTTATATTATCGTGTACTATTGACACAGCAACATCGTTCTGATAATCCTGTCCAGCAGAAAGTTGTTTTAGGGACGCTATTGATCCTATCTTTACAGTAACTGATGAGAACGCATCTTGTAAAGGCGTTGAAATATTTTCTGCGCCAGGTCCACTCATACCATAGTCATCGTTGCCAGGTATACCGTCAGCATCTAGCTGTACTACAGAAAAGTCTCCAATCTGATCTGTAATCAGACTAACAGTTTCTACATTAGTCAGTGTAGAGACTTCAAAATCTGCACCAGAGTTAAGATTACCTATACCAGATATCTGAATTACAGGTGCAGTTGAGATTTTTCTTCCTTGTCGGTAAACTCTTAAAGGTATAGAGAGATTTCGTAAGTCCCTATTGAGAAGATTTGGATCTGCCCACTCTGCTGAATTATCAGTGTAAACGAAATCTGGATTTGAAACAACCGCATTATCAAAACTTGGACTATTCCAGTCACCTACAAGCTGGTACTCGGTCTGATCGATAAAATCACTGTCTGCTACACCATTAATATAAGAATACTGTCCGCTATAATTATAATACCCGGCCTCATATTGAGCGCCAATAGTAAGTTTAGGATATATATCGAACTCTGACATTAAGCCTAGCATTCTTCCATATCTATCTTCTAATAGGAAATCATTTCCAGTTGGACCACCAGACAATCTAAACTCAGGTCTAAGTGTTGGCAACCACTCTGTTTGCGTAAACGGTGGGGTTACAAAAGTTCCAGAGACATCTTGACCCAACTGCATATTGTTTAAAGCCCAATCTGCTTTGTTTGCTATTGAAGTAGTATAGAAAGAATAAATCGATGCATTGCGAGAAGCCGCATAAACCGAAGAAGAGGTGTAAAAACTATCATCAATAAGTTTCCATGCCAGTTGGCTGTCGTACTTACCTTCTACTGTGATTTTATTCCAAACATTGTAACTTGAGTCATTTTCAGTTTCAGCATCAAAGGTTGGTGCTTCAAGGAGATAGTAGCGTAACAGGTCCAAATTATAACCAGAAACATCAACCTGTCTACTAGCGAAAGCAAGAACTTCTTCAGCCGAAGATGTCTTAACAAAGATGAGGGGGTGACGATATTCAATTACCTTAGCACTACCTGATACTGCATAGTCGTATGTGCCTGGATCAGTATCTGGATTAGTGTATGAGATAAGATCGCCAATAGCATATAACTCATCGCCAGCTTTAACGTCAACTTCATTCATTCCATTTACAAGTAGAACTTGATTACTAATTCCTAGAGTGTTGCTTGCTGTGATTGATGTGGGATCAACATATCCAAATCCACCATCTACAAGGTCGAAGTCAATAGATCCAGTTGTTGTCGTAGACGTAGCAGTTACTCTTCCTTCTCCGTCAACTCCAGTAAGACTAGACACGATTTTAACTTTAGTGCCTACTTCTTGATTTGCTTTTCTATCATTAGCATCTACCGTCACATGACTCGTTGATCCTTGAATCAATTTACCAACATTCAGTGTAGTTTCTTTACCTTCAGAGTCTAATGATACGATTACAATAGAGTCATCACTCGTGAATGAACCCGCTACATTAGAGACATATATGATAGGTGAAAGGGCACCGCCAAAGTTAACAAAGATTACTTCATCAACAAATGCAGTAGATAGAGAAATGTCACCTCGTATTCTCATACCCTTTTGTATAGGATAGTCATCTACTGTATAGACAGACAACATCTCAAGATAAGTATCGCCACCCCAGATAGAGTCAGACGGTCTTAATATGTAGTTACTAGGATATGATATTTCTATCTCTTCATCAAAGAACAGTCGGAATAGTAATTGAAGACTTTCTTCAGTACCCTTACGGTTATACATATCACGAATATGTTTGATGATAAAGCGAACATCAATTTCTGTATTCAGAGGTAAGTCAGCAAGGTACTTCTTCTTATAATAAACGAGAAACTTAGTTAAGGTTGTATCGATATCACGAAGTCTAGGAACGTCACGATCCATCTCAGCATCATTGTGCTTATAGTAAGCCTCAATGAATGAGATTAGAAAGTCTCCCTCTGTTCTATAGAACTCAGGAAACTGATCTGCAATCGCTGAATAAATTTCGTTCCTTATGTTTTCCATTTATTATGACTCCACCGGCATAACATTTACAGTCACATCTTCACCACGAATTACAATGATACGATCTTTTGGTGGCTTAATATCTTTACTCACTGTGTTAGCAGTAAACTTAATTGCATTGTTCTCAAACGACTCAACACTCAAGTTAGATAGCTTGACTGCACCTGTCTTATAATCGATTGTACCAATAGATGACTTGAACACGCTCTCAACATCTGTGTCAGCAGTCACAAGCATGATATTACCTAGACCATCATCTTTTGCAGTTACACTAGAACCTTCGACTGTGAATCTCGATGTAGACACTGCGGGCTTATACGTCTCAAAGCCCTTAGCAACATCAAATGGATATGGCTGTACTAACTGAGACTCAAACGAGAACGATGGACTAGTCGCAAAGTTCAATGTAGGAATATACTGAATGATAGGTTTTGCCACAATGTCAGTAGATACAATTGATACATCAAGACTATCAATATGTGCAGAAAGTCTTGACTGTCGGAATGTCTTATTAAAGTCATTAAGATTTGTGTTCTGGTATTCAGCGATAGCCGTACCCACCTCGCTCTGAATCTGACCAGAACTCTTGCTTGTAAGGTTTAAGTCATATACAACATTCACATCAAGATCGACATACAAGAACTTCGCTACAACAAACACAGGCTCAATTGTTAATGGAGTCTTATCTCGTAGATATGCTCGAAAGTTAGCAATCTCGTAGTCAGCCGCACCTTCACCACCAACAACATCAACAGAGATAATCACCTTACCAAACTGAGGTGGAATGACTTCATCACCACCATATACACTAATCGCTTGTATATTAGGAAAGCGAGAACGCAAGAGAGTCTCGTAGTCTCGTTTCGTGACTGCTCTTTCTTGGACCTGCAATGCTTTCGGAGCGAAGGTTCTAATCGACTCAATGTCTTCCGCCTGAGAGCCGCCACTTGACAAATGTTCTAGCGATATTACAACAGAAGAAGAGCCGCCAAAGTTACCGCTTGTAATCGACCCAACACCATTTGCGGAACTTCCAGATGTTACTCTGTATGTCGCTTCAATCAAATCAGTGATTGTTGGCTGTACACCAAACTTATCTCTACCAAATTGTATAGAGTATCTACCATCATTCTCAGCTTGGAGATAGAACACTCTATCAGTTGCTGATACCCCAAAGATATCACTTCTATATGTGTACTCTCTACCATTAACTGATACTTCAAGACTTCGTGTGTCTATATCTGGATTTGATATAAGGGTATTACCTATATTATAAGTCTCTCGTATAATACGACCTTCATAGATATCAACATCAGATACTGTATAGAGTGAATCGTCAGTAACGCTTCGTACTGCTGTGTGTGCTTTGTCTGTAAGGAAGTTATATGTCTTATTACCACAGCGACCAATAAAGGCTGTATGCTTAGGTATATTGAAGTAGTTACTATCTAGATTAGATGCTACAACACTAATATTGGCCTTGATTGCTGAACTTCTCTTACTTGTAGGTAAATAGTTAAGTTCCTTAGCATGACTTAATACGCTGTTTCTCTGAGTAGCACTATCAAGAAACATCTCGGATAGCATCATATTATAGTAGTAGCTATTATAGTATGTGTTATATGATAGCACATCTAATAGTACGCTCAAGTTAGATCCTTCGTAGTCAAAGTCTTTGAACTGGTCTTGGCTCTTGAGGAAAGTCTTGAGTGCTTCCTTAGTTTCGTTAAAGTCTAATTGTTTGATTGGTGACAAGTCTGTCATGTCTATCTTACCCTATTCAGTTCAATGTCTAGAGTTGATGTAGTGGTCGTGTTAACTACACTAAACACTATCTTAACTCTTAATTCGTTGTTGTCTATATTACCGCTTACTTCTACACCCCGAAGATTACATCGTGGCTCATATGTCTTAATGGTATTCTCGATGTTCTTCTCTAGTATGAGCATTACGTTAGGGTCTACGTTCTCGAATAGAGACCCTCTTATATCACACCCTATGTTAGGCTGAAACAATCTCTCGCCACGATCAGTCATCACGAGATTATAGATGCTCTCTTTCACAGAATTCTCGTTGATGTGTCGAGCAACATCTTTTCGACCAGGCACCATCTCTAGATTCTTTGTGAAATCTGTAAAGAAGATACTTGCTCTTGTTCTAGGTGTTAATGCCATTTCTTTTACCTTTTATAGTGTATTTATACTAACTGTCTGGCCTTAACAGACTAAATGCTTCAGGTTCTTGTGTTTCTATGCCTAATATGCTATTATTATCTACGAAGCTAAATGTACCATCATTGTTCTCTTCTTTCTTATGTGTAGACTTATCAAAGAATCTAAAGTCTTCATCTTGCTCTCGCTTATTTCTATAGCCATCTATACGATGCTTCTTCATCATAGAGGTATATACAATAGTCTCAGCATCACCAAATCTATCAGTACCAAGCCATCTAGGATCGTCTTTACTCGCTACATCACCAGCTCTAGCACCTAGGTTAAGTCTTAGGAAAGTCTTCCCTACACCTATACCAGTAAAGCCCGCTCTCGAAGCCGCTATAATCGTCTTATCTCTATTTGCATCATTCACATATAACTCTACAGCCATGCCAGAGTACTTATGGTGATACATAGCACTACCTTGCTTTCGTATCTTACCATACTCTCTAGATGCTTTTCTTCCAAGACTTGGAGCAATACCCTGCTTGAGTACATACTTCTCACCAGTAAGCACACTAATACGCAATAGCTTGGCAAGCACAGCATTGTCTAGTTTCTGCCAACCCTTATCTTTAACGACTTTTGCATCCCATCGTATGAGTCTATTAGGTCCTAAGCCAGTATCATCCATCTTATTGATTGCTTCAATCTCGTCACTTGTGATCTTATCAGATGTCACATAGTCTACATTTGTAGGTAATGCAAGTGTACCAGTAGCAGGATCTACATACCCTATATCACCTGGCTGTCTGTACTTCACTACGTCTCTATGCCTAGTGCCTCGTCTTGTCTCATATGCTTCACTCACAACATAGCGATTTGGATCATTATCTGATGCGGCATCATTAATCTTCTTCGCAGATTCTTCTTTAACCTCTTCTGCTACAGTCTTATCTACTCGTACGCCACCTGCTTCTTCTGCACTCTTCTTCTCCATTTTCTCGTGAGTATCGATAATCTTCTGCTCTTCTTTTGCTACCTTAGCTACTTCAGCAATCTCATCAGCAGGTCCAAAGAGTATGGCCATGATGGTCTCTGTGAAGTTACATAGCTTCTGCATCATTAACTGAACATTTGCTATAGTAGGTGTTTCAAACATGGCAACCATCTCAGCAATGAATGCTTCTACATTGTCTTTAATACGCTGTACTGTATCACTATTGAAGAACTCATCAATCTCTTCACCTAGCTTAGTCACATGGCGTAGTAGTACTCCCTTGGGATCACCTACAAACTCTCTTATATCATCTATAGCACCCTCAATAGAGTCTCGTACTTTCTTCTCTATCTTATCAATCAACTTATCTATCGTCTCAAGCAACTTGTCTTTAATGGCCTCTAGCTTCAACTTCTCGGCAAGTGCAGTTGCAAGTTTCATTGGATCAAGATTCTTGATATCAAGACTAGCAAGTTTTGCTTGGGCTGAATCAATCAAAGAGAATAGAGCAAGAAGCTCCATAAGTGTGTTACCAAATGATCCACATAGCCCTTCACTAATAGACTTACCATAGTTAGTGGCATAGTATATGTCTAAGCCATCTAAAGCATCAGTAAGTGCAACCTCAGGTCCTAGTTTAGCATCGTATCGATTAATCGAGTTTAATATACTAAAGCCATTTGCATTATTGTCTATCATATAGCCCGCTACTTCAGTAGACGTAAGCGGAAACTGGCCAAACCTCTCTTTCAGTGTGGGAAATTTAGATAAGTCAGTAGACTGTAGCACGAAATTGTTCAGTCCATCTGTGATACCAACTACTGTACTACGATCAATAGCTGGACTATCTAATGGATCTGGCTGTGCAAGAAGAGCAGATAAGTCAATAGCGCCAGTGGGCAGCGTAAGATCAGATAGCTTACTAATGATTGGTGTAGTATTATCACATTGTATTGACATTTATTTTACTCTTTTTGTTGACAAAGTGGCCATTTGTGTTATAATGATAGTGGCAGGTAGAAGATTATCTCCTTCCAAACTGTATTTATTCATCACTATCGGATCGCATAAAGCTAGTCAATGGATGCCACCATCTCTTCGTAACAGCAGGCAATTCGGGGGTGACTACGTTCTTGATCTCTTGTGGCTTCACTGTTTTTGCTATCTCAATCGAAACATTAGGCACTACAGAGAATACTGTGCTTTGTAGTAACTGTGGTGCTTTAGATGTAGTAACAGTCGCTGTCGCAACACCCCCAGTGACACCAGCTGTTCCATTACCAATGTTCACTAGACTACCATCTAGATTCACTAGTCCACTTGCTCCCAATCCTAGTTGTCCTCCGGCATGAAGATCCATAGTACCTACAGCTTTCAGTCCAAGTGCGCCTAATGCACTAATACCCATAGCACCAGCTGATTCAATATTAACTGTTCCAAGTCCTTCAATACGAGTTGATGTAAGACTCTGTATATCAATACCCATATGGCCAGCATCTGGTGCAGGAAGAAGTTGTGGTGATATAGCAGGAGTACCCATACTATGTATTCTTGAATATGCAATACTGTTTAGATTCGTCTTATATGAGTCTACATGGAAGTCACCACCACCACTAATGCCTGGTATACCTGGTGATAAGCACTTGAAGTACATACCACCTAGTGTTGTTAATGCTTTTAGATTAGTATGAGCAATCATATTGATATCATCTGCTGTAGCAAGTAATCCAATACCCGCACCAGATACATTCACTTTAACACCAGCATCTAGATTAATGTTTCTTGCGGCACGAACATTAAAGTCAGTACACTCTATATCTAATCGGCCATTCACACTGATCTTACCAGACTTACCTACTTTTACTGTATAGTCTTCATCTATCGTACTATGAGAAGAGCCTCTTACATAGGTTGACTCGATACCCTGAGTTGTGTTATACTTGTCAGCAAATGCTTTAACAAAGATAGTACCATTCGCATCTATCTGGAATACAGAGCCAGAGGAGTGGGAGATAAGAAAGTAATCACCTGATTCGCCATCATCACCAGAGCCTAGTACAATAAAGTTATCTCCATCTCTTGACTTAATGACTCGATTAGCATAGTTGTTCTCAGGCATCATGATTGGTGGCTCATCAAACGTCTCACCATTCGCTTGTGGTATTGCTGTATTCGCTAGTACTCGTTGAGCAAGAGTCTGTCCTTGGCCAGCTCCTTCACCCCCTTGATATCGATGTAGATCAGGCTTACCAAACTGATGTACTGCACCAGGAGGTAGATAACCATCTTCACCAGGCTCACCAGAACCTGCAGGCATTTGTAGATGCATACCAGGAAGTCTTCCCATCACCATAGGCTGTTGCGCTTCTCTTCCATCTATAAAGAAGCCAAATACCCAATCACCTACAGTAGGTATGACTGGTGATGCTCCATATGAACCATCTAGTACAGTAGCCCATGGTAGATCAGCAGTAGGCACACTATCTTCCTTACCTTCAGAAGCACGAGGCGGGTGTATACCAAACGCTCTTACACGAACACGGCCAGCATTCGTCTTATCATGATTATCTTCGACAACTCCCACAAAGTGAAGCATATTATTAAAGCCGCTCATTCTTTATCCTCTAATTTCAAATAGATCGTGTAACTTATTGATAGTAGTAACAAAATCCCAATCAGGTCATTCCACTCTGTCATGATAATCCACCCTTTGTTATCACAAGCGTTTGCTTAAACTCATCGCCACTAAAGGTAGCGTTAATACTTAACACAATATACTTACCACTTCTCTGTGCATCATTCTCTTTAGTTCCCGCTAGTGTATTAGCAAACTTATATAGATTCAAGTCAATAATCTGGCCAGCATAGAGTTCATGTCTACCATTGATTGTGATTTGAAACGCATTTCTCTTCATATGATAGTCTACCACAGGCTTCGTTGTATAGTTCTCGTAGTAGTGAGCATAAGGCTTCAGCATATTCTGCTCGCCTTTGTTCTGGCCTATCTGCGGGAAGTCAGTAATCAATACAGTATCAGGTGCCAATGCAGAAGGCATATAAGTGTTGACAAAGTCCTCAGAATGTGTTAGCTTTAAGTCCTTAGGCGCCTTGTACTCCTTGTATTCATCAGAGTAATCATACTGGCGTGCTATTCTGGTCCTGTAATTGATGTCGAGTTCGGTCACGTTTCTCCTATAGGTACCATCTTTCATATCAGCGAAAGAGTCCACCTTGGTACCATAGGCCACATCGTTTATAGCTTGCTGAGCCTTTCTCTGGCCATCTCCTGTGTTATCATTTAACGTGCTGTAATTAAAAATAAAGCGATTCCTTTCCTCTTCGGATATCCCCTCAAAACCACTGTATTTATTGGTCAGATACTCATGCGTACAAAAGAAATACTTCTCTCCTGTCTCAAAGAATCTATATAAGGAAGTTTTATTCTCACTGCTATACGCTCTTCTAGATAAAAACTGCATTGCGGCATCAGGTCTAAGGGATGGGATGACAATCGTTTGCTCTCCATCTGTAGGTTCTATCTCTATCTCTTTATCTAAGTCTTTATTACCTGTTTTGAAGTATTCATCGTAGATTATTTGTGCTACATCACTAATCTTTTGCTTATTAAAGGATCTTCTTATCTCTTTGACATCAGATAATAGCTTTTGAACTGATGTAAATTTTAATGTATACTGAACCATTCTATCATTAATTGAACTTGCGGGCTTGATATCTTCTACGGCATAGACAAAGAAGGTTTGTGTCTTTGTAACTCCATAGAAATCTGTCCAAGATATGTCGATATATTCTTCTCCGCGGAGCGGAACGTCTTCAAGGAGATTGTCAGACTCAGAAATGACTACGAAGCCCGAGATAAAAGGACTGTCGATACTCTCCGATACCATCCAATTAACAACTGTTCTTGTGACATCTATATAATCAGGTAGAGAAGAACTGCGGCCTCTTCTGTTTGAATCAGAATAAAGAGGTTTGATTCTCATATAATTGAGTTTATGATAACCTGCTTGGGCGGCTTCACTTGTCATTCAGTATAGTCTCGATCTGTTCTTTGATTTGAGGTAGTAAAGATTTGTTTACTAACTGTATTTCTTTTCGGGAATCGTTTAATTCGAGTTCATAATCGTATATACGAACAGGATAATATGCTTCTTTAAGCGCCATTCGTATTACATCTGTATCGCCTGCAAAGTTATCATATACAGAGGCAAGTTGGTTGGAAGCAGAATTTACTCCAATACCAGTACTAGTCAGATTATTCCATGATGAGCGATTAATTTGTACATTATTGAAATATATATTCTGATAATGCATAATATTTTGCGAAATGTTTTCATTTTTTGTCCACTCAATAACAGCCTGGCCTGTTGTGCCTGATTGAGTTGCATACTCACTCTTAATATACTCATCAAATTGACGTTGTGGCTTAGGCCAATGTGTGTAGGGATCAAGAATATTGTTTGATAATAATACTAGCCATGCATACGAAGGATCATCATAATAATAAAATGCGATGTCTTCAGGAGTTTCTCCGTCTTGGATTGTATAATTCATATACGTCAGGGGAGTTGTGTCAGCAATTCTTCCTAAATCGAATCTTCGAGTTATGTCAAGAAGCTCCGTTCCATTAAAATTTGCTGTGGGAAATGATGAAAAGTACATACTACACGTCTCCTGGAATGAAAGTTACACCGTTAATGCCCGAAGGAGCTGTGCCATTTATTTGAGCCTCAGTAAATCCTTGTGCAAGAAGTTTTGCCCTTGTTGTCATCGTGGTGTAGGCGATACCAGGGGTATTTCGATTCAAAATCTCTATCTCGTCTGATTGAGGACCATCGCCACTACCAACGTGTCCTAGGTTTACTAGTGATTCACCTGTGGGGCCTGTTGCTTGACTTCCATCAATTTGAGCAAATTCTCCATCTTCAACTAGATTATCTGTGACACTTTCGTCAAGTTTTTCTTGTATGGCTTCTTCTAATAAATCAGCGGCAGAATTATCACCTGCGGTATGAATATATGCTTCATTCAATGTCATTGTGATACGAATTGCAGAGGGTTTACCACCTTTATTGACTGCTATGCCATTAGGAGTATAGTCGATTGCTAAGTTTGATATCATACTTGTTTTAAATCTGAAGTAGTATGACTGATCAATACCTTGAAAATATGTATCAACCATTGCGGGATATCTTAAAAGACCACGATCAAGCACATTAGCGCCCGTATCTTCACCCAAAACACTCTCGGCTTTTGGCAGTACCATGCGTTGCAGAGTACGAATAATCTTCTTTAATTGCTTTGATTCGGCTTCAGATTCTGGTGATAATAACCACTCTAGTGAGTGTACTTTTAGATCAACACCATTAAATACTAATGTTGCGAATGGATTTACTGCTGTACCACGACCAACTCCGATACCATTTGATATATCTGGGCTTACTGTACCCATACCAGCTCTGACTAAGAACTGAGCAGTATCAGTAGCACCGGCAAGGGCTTGTTGCACTCCCGTAAAGTCACCCGATACTGCATCAGCTAATCCCTCACCTAATTTAGATATTCCTTTTACTGCTGTAGAACCTAAATTCTTTGCGACTGATTCAGCAGAATTTGGATCACCTGCTAATTGAGATGCGGCTGTACCTAGAATACCTAACTCATTACCACCAACATTAATCTTATAATTATCTTGAATCTGTTTAGGTAGAGGTAATAGTATTTCAGCAAGAGGTCTCATTTCAGATCCTCTTTTGCCTCCATACTTATATTCAAAGAAACGCATCAGTGTTCCGTGTGCGCCTAGATTTCTAGGAAACTTCATGATACTCGTAGGACCTTTTTGCTCAACCTTTCGTGCGGTGATAGTCTCTAACGGGTTTGTTTTTAGTAATCCTTCTGACATTTTATCTGAGCCTTTATATAAATAATAAGTTAGTCTATGGTAATTATTTATATGTATTGGAGAGAATGTGCCAAATTATTATCAGGGTAAATTTAAGCCCCGTAATCCACAAAAATATAAAGGCGACCCATCGAATATAATTTATAGGAGCGGATGGGAACTCAAGTTGATGTCTTATTTAGATAAGCATCCTCATGTGATTAAATGGAATAGCGAAGAAATTGTTATACCATATCGCTCGCCAATCGATGGGAGAATGCATAGATATTTTCCAGACTTTTATGTGGAACAGATAAATAAACAAAAGCGTAAAGAAAAAGTGCTTATAGAGGTGAAGCCTTATGCTCAAACAAAACCTCCAAAGGTACAGAACACAAAAAGAAATAAGCCTACCAAGCGATATATAAATGAAGTAAAGACTTGGGGAGTTAATTCAGCTAAATGGAATGCGGCTGAAGAGTTCTGTAAAGATAGAGGTTATATCTTTCGAATCATAACAGAAAATGAATTAGGAATAAAATAATGTACGAATATAAATGTAAAGTGGTAAAGATTGTTGACGGTGATACTGTAGACGTAGATATTGATCTAGGCTTTGGTATCTGGATGAAGAATGAAAGAGTTCGCATCATGGGTATTGATACACCAGAATCAAGAACAAGAGACTTAGTTGAGAAGAAGTTTGGCTTAGCGGCTAAAGAAAGACTCAAGCAATTACTAGGCGATAAGCCAGTATTAAAGACTCAGATTGCTAAAAATGGCGAAGATATGAAGGGTAAGTTTGGTCGTATTCTTGGCGATTTTGATGTATATGATACTAAGACTGACTCATGGAGACCAGTCACAAAAGTATTGATGGATGAAGGCCATGCTGTTGACTACTACGGTGGTTCAAAAGAAGAGATTCAAGAGCAACATATGATCAATAGACAAAGATTGATCGAAGAGGGTGTAGTAATACTATAATGGCCGTACTATTTGACGAAATTCTAAACAAGGGCGTTAGACAGGGCAAGATACCTGCTCAGACTGCTAAGGCTCGTGATTGGTATCGTAATACTGCCAAGAATTATGGGAACGTCAAAGAGAACGACTTCTTCGGCAAGAAGGGAGACAGAGATAGAATGACTACTATGCCTCTTGTCGGATCAATGTATATGTACGAATACTCAGCAAAGTATAAAGACACTCTTCCATACTATGATAGATTACCCCTAATCTTTCCATACAGAAAAGTAAAGGGTGGGTTTTACGGGCTGAATATGCATTATTTACCTTTACCTCTTCGTGCTAAGTTGATGGATGCTTTATATGAGACAGCAAATAATACATCATATGATGAGACTACTAGATTAAAACTTAGCTATAAAATACTAGAGGGTGCGGCTAAGTATAAAGAATTTAAACCCTGTATCAAGAGATATTTAACAAAACAAGTGCAAAGTAAATTTATGTATGTATATCCTTCAGAGTGGGATATCGCATTATTCTTGCCAACAGAACGATTTGTTGGCGCATCAAAAGCGACAGTCTTTGCTGATTCAAGAAGAAAAATTAAATAGGAAAAGAGATGGCTTTCAATATAAGTGACTTTAATTCAAAGGTAAACAAACATGGGCTTGCCAAGAACAATTTGTTTTTTGCTAGAATTACTTTGCCAAAATCAATCACAAACGAACTAACTGCTACATCACCAATTGTCAGAGATATTGAATTTTTCTGTAGAGGTGTGACGTTACCAGAACTAGATATTACTACAGGAGATGTTCAGCCTCAGGGATTTGGACCAGTTGTTCGTAGACCACAAGGAATAAATTTTCCGGTGTTGCCTGCTACGTTTATGGTTGACTCGGAGTTCGGTGTATTGAAGCTATTTCATAGATGGTCACAGGCCATAGTGAACTATGACACTAGTGGCGGTAGGTTTGCAGGAGTGAATAATCAGTTGCCTTTCGAGTTAGGATATAAAGAAGACTATCAAGCAACAATGCAAGTCGCAGTATATTCTCACGGCTCAAGATCAGTAGAGTATCTATATGAGTTTAGTGGATTATATCCTGTGAATGTTGGTAGTATGGAAGCATCTTGGATGAACGATGCTGAAGTAATGACTCTTCCAGTAGGATTCTCATACGATGAACTCAAAGTAACAGGTGCCAGAACAGGTAAAGTTCTTTCTGACAGACCAGGCTCAACTACAGGAAAGTTATTGAAGTGGTTCTCGTCAATTAACAGTGCAGTAAACACAATAGAAAGTATTACGAAACCTGCTGGTGTACAGGATGCAATCAATCAAATTAATAACATAAACAATATAGTTGAATCATTTTAAATAATTATTATATTATAGGAGTAGTGCAATGGCTTTACCAAAGATCGATTTACCTCTTTTTGAGTTGAATTTACCATCAGACGACAGTGTTGTCAAATATAGACCCTTTACAGTAAAGGAAGAAAAGATTCTTCTAGTTGCTCAAGAGTCAAAAGATCCCAATCAAATGGTATTGGCGATGAGACAGATAGCAACAAATTGCTGTCCAGACATAAGCATAGACGAACTGGCTATGTTTGATTTAGAGTATATCATGCTACAGATCAGATCGAAGTCTATAGATAATAAGATTAATTTTACTATCAATGATCCAGATACGAACAATCCAGTGAACTTAGAACTGGATATAGATGAAATTGATTTGACGACAGATGAGAGCCACACTAAAGAAATAACTATATCGGACGAGATGTATTTAATGATGCGCTATCCTAGACTTAATGAAGTCAGTGTTTTTCTTAATGTCGTAGAAAATCCAACTGAGTCGTTATTCGATGTGATGATTGCGTGTATTGACTGTGTAGTTGCTGGAGATGAAGTACAGAAACTAGAAGACTTTACCAAAGAGGAAGTAATTCAGTTTGTCGAAACATTCCCTGGAGGCACTATTGATGCCATACAAAAGTTTTTTGAAACTATGCCTAAACTTAGATTCAAGTCAACTTATATGAATAGTGAGGGAGAAGAGAAAGAAGTCTTACTAGAGGGTACAGAAACTTTTTTTCTCTAATGTTGTGTCATACTAGCTTAGGGAATTATTATAAAACTATATTCTCATTGGCGCAACATCATAAATACACTATAGGCGATATAGAAGCATTACTACCATACGAGCGTGATTTGTATGTAGATATGCTAATAGACTTCGTAGAAGAGCAGAAGAATCAACAACAATAATGGAGTAAATGATGAGTGAAGAAACAAAAGCAGAAGTGTTTCACCCTGCTGACACAAACGGTGATGGACAAGTATCTAAACAAGAAGAGCAGTTATACCTCGAGTTTAGACGAAAAGAATTAGAAGATGCAGATGCTATGCGTGATGCACAGCGTAACATGACATGGTTTGCTCTTGGTGGTTTGTTGTTGTACCCATTCGCTGTTGTTCTAGCATCTCTTGTAGGTCTAGATCAAGCACAGAAAACACTAGGCGATATGGCACCGACATACTTTGTCGCTGTTGCCGGTATCGTAGCCGCATTCTTTGGCACACAGAACTTCGGCAAGAAGAAATAGGAGTAGATTATGGACCCAGTAGAGGCGTGGAACTCGTTATCATATTTTGACGGTGTACTATTCACTGTCTGGTTAGGTATTATGTATTACGGAAAAAATTTAATCGATCAATGGTTCGGAAAATAAAGACAAATGGCTGACGAAAACGCATCACAGAACGAAACGAATCAACTGCTAAAGCAGTTGCTTGAGGAGCAAAAGAAGGCAAATAAACCAGAGCCACCGCCTGCACCGCCACCTGAGCCACCAGAGGATCCTAAGTTCAGTGGAGTTTTTGACAAGATTCTTAATGTTATGTCAGACAATTTAGACTTCGTTATGGCATCAGATGCCGCTGAATTGGCAGAAAGACGAGCCGATAGAGCAGAAAGAAGGCGTCAAAGGGTATCAGAAGGTGATGGTGGTGATAAGAAAGGGCTTCGTGAGAGAATGTCAGATGCGGTTAAAGGTGCAAAAGAGACTAATAAAGATGCTATGAGTGGTCTAAAAAGCATAGGCAAGTTCATTACCAAGGGTCTAGGTCTTACGTTGATTGCTCCAATAATCGTAAAGTTTATAAGTGGTCTTGTTGATGGAGTAATCGAAGAAGCATTTGGTGAAGAAGCCGCAAAGAAATATGGTGGAATGATTAAAGTCGGTGGAATATTAGCTGTTCTAGGTGGATTATTATTTGGTCCAATGGCTATTCTTCCATTATTCTTTGCAGGAATTATGGGAGCTTTGGGTAAGAAGCTAGTCGATGGAATATCACCGGAAACTCTGAATAAATTTGGTATTGATAAGAAAAGTCTTGGTGGTGTAGTGGCCGCTGTTGGGGCAGCCTTGGGACTCTTTGTGCCAATGCTACTCAAGAAAGCAATCACTGGAACAGCTAAACTCGCACTCAAGATGGTAACCGGTGGTGCGGCATTAGCGGGAAATCTCGTTAAAAGCGTAGTAAGCGGACCAACACCAGCACCAGGTGGAGCTCCTGGTGGCGGGGCAGGCGGTAGACCACCACCAGTCAGACCAGGCGGTGTTCCAAGCGGTATGCGACTCAATAGTGCAGGAAGAATGATTCATAACTCTACTGGTAGATTTGCTAGTGCTGATGATATAGCAAAAGCAATGGCGGCAGAAGGTAGATTGGCTAAAGTTGCGAAGTATATGAAGTTCTTTAAATTTGCAGGACCTGCATTGGCTGTTGTACCCGCACTTATCGATCCTCTAATGGCTATCTACAATGAAAAGCCCTTTAATGAAGTCATGAAGCAAACTGTAGGAGCATTAGGAACTGTTGGTGGGGTAGCACTCGGTGGACTAGCTGGTTCGGCACTTGGAACTGGAATATTCCCTGGAGTAGGTACTGTTCTTGGTGGTCTAGTCGGTATGACGGGCGGAGCATTCTTAGGGGAAGAATTAGCAGAGACAATCGCTGAAGCAGTTCTTACTGGCAAAGATGTAGATCCTAGTGCGCTAAAAGGTGGTGCGGCTAGAAGAGCCAGACGAGGCGGTAGGCCTACTAGTGTGACGCCTTCATCTGCTACTGTTTCTGGAACTGACTCAGCTATTTCGCCTTCAGACGTTAGTGTAGCACCTCCATCAGGAAGTGCAACTGAATCAAAACTTGGCGTTATGGCATCTGGAACACAAGCAGTTATAGCAAAAGGCGGCACACAAAATTTCAATGTCGCTAAGGGCGGTGATACTAGTAATCAAACTAATGTTGGTGGATCATCTACTACATTTAATATCATCAATAATGGTTCTAACTCGCTTCAGAACTCGCCACATTTGCCTGTACCACAAGGCGTCTAGTCAATATCTTTCTTCTTGCGAGGCAATGTAGTTTCTATGTTGTCTTGCTTGAGAAGTTCTTCAAGTTCCTCTACCGAAACATAATCTAAGTCCCAGTGATTACAAATATCGTTGCGATATCTTGTATGGTTCTTGTCAGAACTTTTTGATTTCTTTCTGTTGAAATAGTTTTTTAATCGATCGGATATGATCATATATCACTCCTAATAGCTATAAAACAATCACAAATGATAACAAAAAAGGGGAGACTTTCTGCTTGTGGCTTCGGTCTCCCCATAAACTCGCTATATTGAGTTTTTACTAGTCAATTTAGTCTTCCGCTAAACTCTTGAAGAAATCAAGAGAGTCATCCGTTGACTCTGACGTAGTTGGAGATGGGGCTTCAGCCTGAGCGACAGCAGGTGCTGATCTCTCTTTAAAGTTTGGCTGAAACTCCATCCCCGCATTGCTGTCCTCAGCGGTCGGGCTGGGTGCGTGTGAACCGCCATCAAGTTGAAGAACTTTGTGCAGTTTCGCTTTAAGTTCAGCATAAGACTTGAAGTTTTTAGGATCAACAATTTCGGCTAGGGAGTGCTGTTTGTTCCA
>Ga0181390_1000083_pt1 | contig 34005 bp, 15 predicted proteins | sample 13SPOviralmetaG_FD_130085 | JGI IMG/M metagenome (GOLD analysis project Ga0181390, IMG submission 130085) | Marine viral communities from the oligotrophic San Pedro Time Series (SPOT) site, San Pedro Channel, CA, USA - 13 SPOT_SRF_2010-07-21 | ecosystem: Environmental > Aquatic > Marine > Strait...
ACATCAGCTAAGGCAGCACAACTAGTACAGTCTGGTACGGCTACAATACCTCCTTTAAGTATAACAGAGATTGCTACAGTTGTCAACCCCGGAGATATTCCTCCTAGTCGTGTTCCTGTAGGATATACAACTAACTCTGCATTCAGAACAAGAAGACCTCCTCCTGCTACAAGTCGTATGGGTGATGATACTACAGATGGTTCTCCAGATCCACAAGAAGTGTCTTTCGCTAATGCCGCTACAGCTATTGCTAAGAGAGGAAATTATTCTTCTTCAGATGCACTGGATAAAGACGTAGAGTTCCAAGCTGAGTTGAATGATATGTTACAGAAGTATCCAGGCTTAACGAAAGAAGAGTTGTATAGAGTGATGCAGGGTGAGAGCAATTTCAACAGTACTGCACTAAATAGTGATAGCGGTGCTACAGGTCTATTCCAATTTATTCCATCTACTGCTGAGTTCTTAGGATACACAACGGGTGACATACAGAACATGAATCCATCAGAGCAGTTAGCAGTGTATGACAAGTATCTTGGTGCGTTTGACTATAGAGGTGGTCCATTAGGTATCATGCAAGCCGCACCAGCTTATGCTTCTAAGCCAGGTAATTACGAAGTGTATGCCTCTGGTAGTAAAGCATATGAACAAAACCCAGGGTGGAGAGGCAGTGATGGTAAGATTACTGTGTCTAGTATTAACGATTACTACACCCAACAGCAACTAGGATAAGAATATGACAGCCTTATGTGAATCAGAAACACCATTAGCATCGAAGTTCGATAGCACATTACTGACATCATCGTCACAGGTCTTTAAGGAGATCGATGACTATACTAGGCTTGTTGACCTAAATGCTAACCCTATTGAGCAACTTGATCGTCAGACAGTAGTAGATTTAACAAATAAAACGAATTTAATGCTTGACACAGTTGACTTATCCAGTTATAATACTCTTAGAGACAGAATAGAACAGGCTCCGTTAACGTTTGTTGAAGTAGCGGACTTCGTTGTATCGAACAATCTCGACATAGGTACTATTAACAATGATGTTGGTCTGTACGTACCAGGCGCATCTACCTCTGCTCCAGTCGATTCTTATCTGAATGATCTTGACTATTACCTAAACGTTAATCTAGGCAAGTCCATATCCAGTGGACTATGTGGTGCGTTTGCGAATATCTTTGCTACGCTGGGTGGTTTGTTTACTCTCATCAGTACTGCACAAGAACTCATTGCTGACATTAAGAACTTGACAGAGAAGGATCCTGTGAAGCTTGCTAAGTCATTGACTCTTACCGCTGTATTGAAGAAGATTAAAGATACTGTACTAGAGATCGTTGACAAAGTAATAGCACAGTTGATGAAGCAAGTACAAGGTGTTATAGACAGTGTAGTAGGCATGGCAGGTGATCTTAAGTGTGCCGCTCAGTCTGCATTCAATCATATACAACAAGCCGCTGATCAGATCAAAGAGTTCTTCGATGAAGTCAATAAAGACGGACTGAAGAAGTCGTTAGAGAAGTTCATGGCTAAACTAGTTGCACAATTCGAAAGATTGACACCTGAGAACGTAGCACTTATGATGTTTCGTTTCTGCCAGCTCACAGAAGTTATTCAATCCCTATTAACAGCACCAGTAGATGGCATTAAGAAGCTAGCCGCTGCCTTGACTATCGAGCAAGCTGCCCTTAAGAGTGCTGGTCTAGTAGAGACAAAGAAAGCAGTAGAAGCCGGTGCATTAAGACTCTCTACAGACGAAAGAGAAAAGCTTCAGAAAGAAGCTAGTGAAAAGATCAACGAAGAAGCCCCTAGTCTCACAGAGATAGCAAATGGAGCATCGTCTCATTACGAGTGTCCTACATGTCCTTCTGCTGAAGAGATGAAGCAAGTTGCTGCCTTAGACGAGAATGGTATACCAGGCAAGTTCACATTCGAACCACAAGTAATCAATCAGAACGACTTCGAGGGTAAGTATCTCAAGGGCGCTGGTTATAAGAAAGTACAGAAAGAAGTATGGTTTAAACTACTACGTACTATAGAACAAACAGGAACAGAAGTCAAGATAAATTCTGGATATAGATCAGCAGGTAAGAATGCTTCAGTAGGGGGTGCGTCTAAGTCTAAGCATATGACAGGACAAGCTATCGATGTACGAGTATCTGGTGACTATGATACGAGAGCATCATTCGTTGTTGCTGCCTCACGTGCTGGCTTTAAGGGTATTGGTGTATACAGTACATTCATACATCTAGATATTGCAGGACGTAGAGCATGGGTAGCTGGTGAGCCTACTACACCATCTGATTATCCAGTACCAGGTAGTCAAACAGATGATTGGGTAAGACTCGTTGCGAGACATGATGTCGATAAACTATCGCATGTTTAGTATAAATAAAAGTAAAAGGTAATTCTGATGGCTATATTAACACCTCTTGCTAGACGCCGTGAAATCCATAGTGATTTTCATAAGGACTTGGCTCTATTGCCTGGTCGTAATGATATCGCAAGAATGGTAAATGAGAATGCAGTCAAAGAGTCTATTAAGAACATACTACTAACTGACAAGGGAGAAAGACTCTTTCAGCCTAGACTTGGTAGTGACATTCGTGCTATGTTATTTGAGAACGTAACACCCGTGACATCTATTCTCATACGTGATAGAATACAAGATGTTCTGAATGCGTATGAACCAAGATGTGGCATCGTAGACGTAGAAGTGATTGGAGACATCGACTCTAATAGCGTAAAAATAAACGTTGTATTCCATGTCATAAATAGTGAGACACCTCAAACACTTTCAATCGATATCGATAGGGTAAGATAATGGCAAACATATCACCAGTAACTAATTTAGACTTCTTTGAAACGAAGGCAGCACTTAAGACTTTTCTGAGTAATCAGACTAGGTTTGCTGACTACGACTTTGAAGGATCTAATATGAATGTATTGCTAGACTTGCTATCATACAATACCTTCTATAACAACTACTATTATAATATGGCGATTAGCGAGATGTTCCTAGACTCTGCACAAGAGCGTAACAGTATGATCTCTCATGCTAAGGAACTTAACTATCTACCACGTTCACGTAGATCAGCTAAAGCTATTGTAACATTTAATATCACTGCAAGTCAAGCAGGAAACTTTTTTATTATTCCGAAAGACACAAAGATATCTGGTAAGTGTGGTAATACGACATTCTCTTTCCTTACTGAGAAAGCATACACAGCAGTCACAGCACAAGTTGCTACTCTTGCTAACGCTAATGTACCTGGTGTATACTTACCTAGAACATTCACTGTAGCGGCTGTAGATGTATTTCAAGGAAGATTAATTACGGAAACACTTGACATTACAGACACAGTACTATCTAATAACATGATAGACACTCGCTCACTATACGTAGAAGTCAATGGTGTAGAGTACGTCTATAAGACAGACATATTTGGTATTACTGCTACTGACAAAGTATTCTATCTCCAGCCTGAAGAAGATGAGAAGTATTCTATACAGTTTGGACAAGACAAGTTTGGTGTACAGCCTGAATCATCTGATGTGATCACAGCGAAGTATCGTATTAACTCTGCTGAAGAAGCGAACGGTGTTACGTCTATGACTAGCTCTGGTATTGCTGGTGCTAGTAATGTTTCTGTTACAGTAACTAGTCCTTCTGTTGGCGGCTCCTCTGCTGAGACTAACGAGTCTATACGAACATTCGCACCTAAGGCTTTACAAGTACAAGAACGTGCTGTTACGACACGTGACTACGAGATACTATTACGTAGTCGTTTTCCTAACATCGAAGCTATCTCTGTATACGGTGGAGACGAAGTAGACCCTCCTCAATTCGGAAAGGTTATTATCTCTGTAGACGTTACTGGCGGCGAAGGTGCCGCTGACTTTGAGATTGCGTCATTCACTGACTATCTAAAAGACAAGACTCCATTGACTATCGAGCCTGTGTTTGTACCTGCTAAGTTCCTATTCATTGATACTGTAGTAGACGTAGTATTCGATCCTAACATTACAACTAAGAGTGCATCACAGATACGAAGCGAAGTCAAGTCTGCTGTAACTGGATACTCTACATCTAGTCTTGCTGACTTTAATAAGACACTACGTCAGTCTAGGCTTTCGGCTACATTAGATTCTGTAGATGGCTCTATCATCTCTTCTAGTATCTTTGCTTCTCCGATCATTCAAGTCGTACCTATACTGAACACTATTCAGAATCCTGCATTCTCTTATGAGACTTCTCTTGTTAAGCCATATGCGTATGATGCTATAACAGGTCTATCAGGATTCACACCAGCGATACGTACTACTAAGTTGACAATCGAAGGAACAGTCTGTAGACTACAAGACGATGGTGCTGGTAAGATGATGGCTGTGACTGCTTCATCTACTTCTCCATCAGTGTTCAAGCGAAGCATTGGTACAATCAACTATATCACAGGTGCGATTAAGTTGTCAAATCTTATCGTAGATTCATTCGAGGGTAATGCTATTAAGTTTATTGCTAACTCAGTAGCGAAAGATGTGAAAGCACCAAAAGATCGTATCATTACTATACGTGATGAAGACATTACGGTTAACGTAACCTCATTGACGGAATAAAGAATGCTTAACGTAAGAGACCATATATCACCTACGATACCTGATCAGTTTCCAGCACTGTATAGGGAAGACGGAGAATGGCTAGTAGAGTTTACTAAGGCATACTACGAGTTCAACGAACAGCAGATGGATAGAAATATTCCTAAGCTTCGTGATATCGATAGTACTCTTGCGTCCTTTCTCATCTTCTTTAAGAAGAAGTATTTAAATTCTTTACCACTTGACACTGTTGTTGATACACGATTCATTATCAAGCACATTCAAGACCTGTATAAACGTAAGGGCTCAGAAGAGAGTCTTCGGTTATTGTTCCGTATGTTCTACGATGAAGACATTGAAGTCTTTTATCCTTCTACTGCTATACTCAAGCCTTCTGACTCTATATGGGGTGGGGCTGTTTATCTCGAACTAACGGGTGTTGCTAGTATTAGTGACTATCCTGTAGAGCGTGGTGACAAAGTATCGGGCGACATATCAGGTGCTAATGCATTCGTAGATAATATCATCTTTGTAAACTTCTCAGGCTCATTAACTCCTATTGCATATCTCTCTAATCTAGCAGGAACGTTCTCATCGAATGACAGTATCACTGTGCGAAAGCCTGACGGCACTACAGTGAATAGAGGTAGACTTCTCGCTGGCTCACTGACTGATGTTACTATTAATCCTAATAATAGACTAGCTGGTCAGAATGTGGGCGACAAGCTCAATTTCGAATCTAGATCATCGGGTACAAGTGCTACAGGTACAGTCGAGAGTATTAATCTTACGACTACTGGCAAGATAGACTTTGACTTGTTGGATGGCGGCTTCGGATACTCTGTTGCTCCTGCGGGCGCTACAGATGCAGAACAGGCGGCGGCGTTAGCGTTGAACGAGACTAGGATATCTAATCAGGTTGTAATTGTCGGTGGCAGTTCAGCAGTATCATCAATCAAATTAGGCGATCCCATTCTAGCTGATTCTGTTACTGCTTCAGCAGGTACTGTAGTGACTGGCGGCGGAAGTGTTGTGGCTTATAATCATCCTCTCTTGTATTTCAAAACAGAGAGTCAAACGAAGGCTGAGTTTCTTACATATGTGGGCAGTCAAATTACTCTTGCAGGGGATGGCGCCTCGACAGTAGACCCTAAGATGCTTGCCATCTTTAATAGAGACACAGAAGGGTTATCTACTAACTATAGACTAGGTGACATATCTAATTCTGGTTTCAACTTATCTACAAGAAGATACGTCAACGAAGATGATGCCGACATCTTTGAAGCTTATAGAAGTGGCAGTAGTATAACGACTGCACAGACTAACTGGATTGAAGATCGATTATTGCCTGCTATCTATGCCGCTGGATTTGGACACTCATTCAACTCAATGGCACAAGGTGAGAGTGTAAGTCTTACTGTAGGATCAAACAATTCTGTTCCTCTTACTACTATAAGTGCATACAATGCTACAGCTAATTTCACAGTATCTAGTTTAAACAATACTGAAACAGTGAACGTCATTACTGACTTCATTGGAGACTTTGCTGATAAGCGTCTTGCTGTTATCATTAATGCAAGTTCTATGGTTAATCCAGGCATCTACGAGATCGAGACTACTGACGGTACTACATATTCTGATGCGTCCTCGCAAGCAATCGGTACGAGATTCGTTGCTTCTGGTCCACAGGCTGGTGGTTCAGGTACTGTAGTTGACGTTGTTGCGACTAACTATGGTATGAGTGGTACACTTATATCTCAAGGCTTTAATGCTGAGACCTTGAATACTACAATTTCAGATGCGTTTGAATCTAAGCAAATTACTATTGGATCCATAGACGGATTTATTACAAACAGTACAGGCACTGACTACGAGAACGATGTATTCACAGAAGTTGAATATGTTGATGTCTCTAGATTTGATAAGAGAGATACTATTCTCACATTCGATAGCCCTAGCTTCTTAATAGAGGTTGGTGATATTATAACTCAGACAGTTCAGATTGAAGACCCAACTCTTGCAACTAATAATTTAGTTTCTTACTCTGCAAAGGGTAGATTTATTAGACGAGATGGCAATGACTTCTATGTTAAGAAGTTATCTTTCTACGACTTCGATGAAGCTTCTACTATTACAATTAAGAATGGAGTCTATACATTATCAAATGTTCGAGATGATGTCAACTCTTTACCTATAGGAAGAAATGCTAACTTTAGTGGCATAGCATCTTATGAGCCTGGTCAGATTAAGACTGTTACTGTCGATAGCACGGGATATAGATATGCTAATGGCGAGACTGTTGATGTTAAGAACAGCATTGGTCAAATAGTTGCAACAGGAAAAGTAGACGCTACAGGTATTGGTAAGACAAAAGGAAAGTGGTCATCTAGTACATCCTTCTTGAGTGACGTTACTAAGAAGTTGCCAGACAATGATTACTACCAAGAGTACTCTTACGACATATCCACTATTGTTGATCCTGAAAAGTATACTCAGCTAATTAAAGATACTGTCGGAGTTGCAGGCACGAAAGTCTTCAGTTCCCCTCTCATAAATAGTAATAACAATTTAAACAGTACGCTTGATGTTGAGTTTCAAGTTTGGAATCTAAGCACTGAATCTTACGTAACAGAGGGATCGGAAACTATGATGACAGAAGGTGGATCATCAGAATCATTGGTATCACAAGTGATTGAACTTGACACGACAGCATCCGGTGCTATAACAACATCGATAGGAACATAGGGTAATATAATGGCTAAGATCATTACAGAAAATTTTAGAGTAGAAACAACTAAAGAGATGTTCTCTACTTTTACTAGTCAGAATGAGACTATTGAGGCAAACTTCTTGACTGGTTTGGATACGTATGTTGCTAATACTTCTGGCGTTTCTTTAACTGTTCAACAGAAAAGCGATATACAAGATATTGTAGAAGGACAACTATCAGCTAACCTGCCTGTTGCTTCTTATTATATTGTAGGCTCTAGTGTTGATAAGACAAATAGTATTTCAAATACACAATTCGAGAAGCGTGAGTTTCAACGTAGAGTTATCTTCGGCAACAAAGTAACAGATGAAAATATTCGTTATATGTTTCACAAGAATACTTGGGCAATCAACACCGTATACGATGACTTCGCTGATACACAAGATATCTCTTTACTGAATAACACAGTAACAATAGCAAGTTCGAGTGGAGATTATGAAGTATACAAATGTATCGAGAATGGTAAGAACATAACCTTTCCTAACGGAAGACCTTCGAAGATAGCTCCAAATAAAACTGATATCGATCCAACAACATACGAACAGATATTCGCTTCAGATGGATATGTATGGAAGTATCTTTTCACAGTACCACAGGGAGATGAACTCGTCTTCGGTACCTCTGACAGTTTACCTCTTCCCTATCCATCGTATGGAGACCCATCTGTAATTGCAGCCGCTAAAGAAAATATTTCTCAGATTATTATTGAAGATACTAGGACAAACTTATTTTCGGACTATAGATTCGGACCATGTGATACCAATCAAGATGCGAGTCAAGTAGAGTTCACATCTAGCGTATCTGCTTCAGGTAACACTTCAAATGTTGTAGTGAAGGCTGCGACAGCATCAGGTAATGCTATAAAGTCTGGATGGTTACTTAAAGATGGCGCAAACTTTTATAAGAATATGTACTTGCGGGCTAAGTTCAACACAACCTATAATTACAATGTTGTAGAGAATGGTGCAGCCGTAGCAAAATCTATCAATCAAGGTACAGTATTTCTATACAACGTGATTGCATCAACTACTTCAACTAGCAGTCTAGACATGAGTATTACGATTGACGGTATTGAATCTAGCTTTGCAAACGATACTAATTTTTGGGATGCAACAGAACTTTCCATCGTGCCAAAAATTAAAATCTCAAGAAGCACTTCTACTGGCACTCCTGCGATTGCGTATGGCAACATAGACAAGTTCGGCACATTAGACAGCATTTCATTTTTCACTAAAGGCAGTGAATACAAATACGCTTCGGCAGAACTTATTCTACCATCTGCTTTGACTGGACTATACACTTCTACAGAGGCAGCCGATCTTAGATGCGTTATCTCTCCCAAAGGTGGTCATGGCTCTGACATGATCAACGAGTTAGGGATGAGTAGACTGGCAATTAATACGAACTTCTCTGGAGAAGATGTAGCTATACCTAATTCCAATACTTACACTAAGGTTGGACTTATTAAGAACCCTATCTTCACTGACGGAATATTCCCCACACAAATTGATAACAGAACGTCTATCGTGATTAATGGTGAAAACGTTACGGCTACAACAGTAGCAGGAAGATACGTGAGACAGGTTAAAGTGTTGGATAGTAATACTACAGAGGTTGTTACTGGTAAAATACATGAGAGTGTCTATGACGGAAGTAATACTACAATTTATCTTGTAGATTATTATGGAAACTTTCAAAGCACTTTTGAAACTGGTTTGATTTACATAAGCACAGATTTAACTACTTCCGCTACGGAGGGTGAATCAATCAGTATAAATAATACAGACGTTACTTACGGCAAGTACTCTCCTTACAGTGGAGAAGTTTTACACTTTGTAGACTTCGATCCCATTCAGAGACAAGCCGCACGTAAAGAAAAAATTAAATTTATTTTCGATTTCTAGGAAAAGAGTATAATACATGGGCATTAATACAGACTTAAATGTTGATCCGTACTATGACGATTTCAGTGAAGCTAAACAGTTTAACCGCATTCTGTTTAAGCCCGCAAAAGCCGTACAAGCACGTGAGTTAACACAACTTCAAAGCATTCTTCAAAAGCAGGTAGAGCGGTTCGGCTCTAATGTTTACAAAGAAGGTACTATCATTAGTGGTATCAACATCACTTCACGTCCAGATATTTCCTATGTAAAGTTGAATGACACCACCGGCTTTACAGACCCAGCAGTCTATAGTCAAACAGACGCAGTTACATACACAGTAACTGGTCAAGCAACTGGTCTTGTCGCTGAGATCATCTTTGGTGAGAATGGTTTCCAGACTCAAGATCCTGATCTCAAAACATTCTACATCAACTACATAAGTTTCGATGATACGACAGTACCGGGTGCCAGCTCAACTGATGTAAAAGAATTCACACAAGGTGAAGTTCTCGCTATTAAAGATTCATCTGGAGCAGTTGTACAATCTGTGACCGTAGCTACCGTCTCCGCCCATGCCGGTAAGTCTTTCGGTGTTTCATGTGAAGAAGGTGTTGTATATCAGAAAGGTCACTTTATCTTTGTCGATAACCAATTCGTCATTGTATCTAAGTACTCTAACATTCCAGGCGCAACATCTGTTGGTTTCTCTGTAGCAGAAAACTTAATCAATTCTAATCAAGATACTACTCTGTTAGATAACGCCGCAGGCTTTAATAACGAAAACGCACCAGGCGCTGACAGATTACAACTTGTACCACAGCTAGTAGCGTTTCCAACAGTAACAGAACCAGAAGAGTTCTTTGCGCTTGTTCGATACGTTGACGGTGAAGCGGTACGTATTCGTGACAGAACAGAGTTTAATGTAGTAGGTGACGAACTCGCACGTAGAACATTTGATGAGTCAGGCAACTATGTAACGAACGGTCTTAAAGTAACACTTGAGCAAGACGGAGCAAACTCTTATGCAGTCGTAGCTCCTGGTAAAGCATATGTGTTTGGTCGTGAGACTACTAATGTATCTGCAAGAAAACTTTTAATTGATCCTACTACTGTTACGCAAGCTAAGGATAATCAATACACTGGTGTACAGTACGGACAATACTTCACATTCAACTCCTCAGCCGGAGAGGACTTAGATGATTTCGATCTTGACGGAAGCGTTGTAAACCTTTTTAACGGCAGTACTATTATAGGCACATGTTCAGTGTCGAATGTTACTCCAGGTAAACTCTACGTATACAACATACGAAAGATAGCTACTAAAGAAAACACTGCTATTACTAAAATAGGAAACACTGATGTCACTAATAGTGGAACGCTATATGGCGTGAACAGTGGCGGTAAGATATTCGATGCTGGTAAAGGTAGTATGAATTCGATATCTAACGTAGCCTTCACTCAAAGAATTAGACAGAAGATTGATGGTCAGCCTGCTAATATTACTATTGCCGCTACCACCGACTTCAAGCCACTTCCTAATAGTAGTGTGATAGCAGTTGATACTGCCAACAATGTTTTAAGTTGTTCTGCATCATATGTTAACACTAACGATCTTCAAGTCAGTATCTCTACTAATGGTGTAGGTTATGACTATATTTACTTTGATGCAATCATCACTGCCACTCAAGAAGATGGACTACAAGAGCTGGATATATACGTCAACACATCTTACGATCTTGACGGTAATGGAGCATTTGGTGTTTCTAATATGGCATCACTTGGTGTTCCCAATGCAATTAAACTTCTTGAAGTAGTTGACACTACTGCTCCTACAGTTGACATAACATCTAAGTTCAAACTAGTTAACAATCAAAAAGATCATTTCTATGATCACTCTTTCCTTACCCTTAAAGCAGGAGAGACTATAGCAGACAATGCTTCAATCAGAGTTAAAGTTAAAGTTTTACGTAGACAGTCTACATTAGGAAGTGGCTACTTAACAGTAGATAGCTACAGTACTTTGCCTAATAAGAACTTAGTCGGAAACTTTTTAGGTAAGAATGGAGTGAATTACAATTTATCTAACTGCTTTGACTTCAGACCATATAAGCAACCTTTAGCGGCATATGCACTCGGTACTTCTGGCGCATCAACGGTAACTGCATTATCTTCTGCCATCGTACCTTGCATCTCTCCTTCTAACGAAAACACTATTCAGTCTAGCCAATCATATTTCATGTCACGTATAGATAGCGTGGTGTTAGATGAGTTCGGAGATATGTTTATATACAAAGGCGGAGAAGCAGAGAACCCAAGTATTCCATCTATTCCTGGACTCTATGCCTTAAGCAATGTGTATGTTCCAGGCAATCAAACTAAAATTAGTGGTAACGATCCTATTCGAACTATTGATGTGTCGAATAAGAATTACACTATGAAAGAGATTCAAGGTATTGAGCAAAAGATTGATAGACTTACTGATCTAGTATCACTCAGTCTACTTGAGACTCAAACCAAGAGTTTATTTATTCCAGACTCAACCGGCGCTAATAGATTCAAAAATGGCATTTTAGTCGATAGCTTTAAAACTCTCGCTGTAGGCGATCTTAAAGATCCTGAATTTGGAGCCGCTATTGATAAGTCACGAACAGTTGCAACTCCTGCAGTAACTCAGTTCCCGATTGATCTTAAAGTTGAGACAAGCACCGGTGCAAATATCTATCAAGATGTGGTAACTCTTGCTGACACGGGAACACGTGTTACTGTAATTCAGCAACCATTTGCGACTAACTTTAGAAATTGTGTATCTAACTTCTACAACTACATAGGCAAATCCTCTATCGATCCACCATTCGATGCTGGATACGATATCATTCAGAACCCAGCAATTAATTTAGAAATTGATTTCGCAACTCCTATATTGGAACTGATCGACAATCTGCAAGAATTTATTCCACTCACAAGAGAGCAAGTGAGTACTATTAGCAATGGAATCACACGTGTAAGAGATAATGGAATACTTAATACAGAAACTGGAACTACCACTACTACAACCACAAGTCTAGTAGCTGATAGTGAATCGACTACAAGTAGTGTAGGAAACTTTGTCACTGATGTTACGATGTCTCCTTACATTCAATCTAGAGAAGTTAAGATTCTAGTAACTGGTCTCAGACCAAACGCTAGACACTACTTTTTCTTAGACGGCACTGCAATTAACACCCACGTTTATCCTGGCGAAGTTAATCCCACAGTAGTAGGATCAGCGTCAGAATATAATGTAAGTGAAGTCGAAGCTAAGGGCACATTAGGAAGTTCAGTACGTACAGATAGTGAAGGAACCCTTGCCGCAGTATTCGTAATACCTGAAGCGACTTTCTTTGTAGGTGAACGTTCCATCGAAATAGCTGACGTTGATCAATACGTCAGTCTCGACAGCGGTAAAACATCTTACACTAAAGCTGTTTACAGAGCATATAACTTTGAGGTCAGTAAGTCAGATTTAACTCAGACAACTCGTACCCCAACATTTGATACTGAAAGAAACGTAACGACTAGATCCTTTACTAGACAGTGGAGAACTGATCCTATTGCTCAAACGTTTATCGTTAGACCTGCTCAAGCAAATGGTGCAAGCATGTCTATGATCAGTAGCGTAGATGTTTACTTCAAGTCTAAGTCTAGCTCCGTGGGCGCAACACTCGAATTGAGAGAAGTTGTAAACGGATATCCTTCTCAAGCGACTTTACCTTTCGGTAGAAAGCATTTGCGTCCAACTCAAATTACAATTTCGAATGACGGAACTGCGGCAACTACATTTGAGTTTAAGAATCCTGTAAAGCTTAACGTCAACAAGGAATACTGTTTCGTTGTTATTCCAGATGCTAACTCACCAGACTTCTTACTCTTCACCTCAAAAGTCGGCGGGACTGACCTAGCGACAGGTACATCAATCACTAACGATTGGGGCGATGGAGTTCTGTTTACGTCTACTAATGATAGTGCTTGGAAATCTTATCAGGATGAAGATATCAAATTCGTTCTTAAAAGATATCAGCATCAGGCAACACCTGGATTCGTTGAACTGTCTCCTAATGATGTAGAGTTCTTTACTGTAACCGATACAACATCACAGTTTAGAGTTGACGAACTTGCTTATGTTAAAAAGCCCACTAGCTATGCGTGTGGTATTAACAACAGAACTTTGACAATTACTGGAGGAAGTGTATTCGGTGTAGGCGATTACGTTCTTATTGAAGACGACGGTATCAAGTTCTTATCTGAGATCACTGCCGCAGATGCATCATCCGAAACTATTACATTACGTACTCCTTACACATCATCTACAACAAATGCCGCAGTCGCATCTGTTGCGGTAGCGGGCAGAGTATCTTACTTCAATAAGAGAAAGAGTGATAAGGTATTCTTAAGAAAGAGTTCTGCTAAGTCAAATAACTTCTTTGCCGCAGGTGAAGTGTTGACAGGATATAGAACTGGAGCAACAACTACTATTTCAACAGTAGACGATGAGCCAATCTCATACTTCCAACCACAAATCTTTACCAGCAATGGACTTAGAACTTCTACTGACTTGACTCTTTATAATGGAGCAACGGTTGATAAAGTTATTCCATCAAACGGGAATGTGTATAACACAAATGCTTTGAGAAAAATTAACAGTACGTCTAATATTGTTAATGGAGATTTGAGTATAGAAAACGACTTTAAGATTAGAGTTGGTATGACGAACAACGGATTCCAATCTGCAACTCCAATAGTAGATGCTGATCTTTCTATTCTTAATGTTTACAAATATAACATATCTGATAATAGTTCAGCAACTTCAAGTTGGGTAACCAGAGAAGTAGTTCTTCAAGAGCAACTAGATGCAACTGGAATGCGAGTGTACTTAAGTGCATACAGACCAGCAGGAACATATGTCGATGTGTATGCTAGATTTGTTTATCCCACAGACGTTGAAGTCAAGAGTGACTGGATCAAACTGGTCAACTCAAGTGAGGATATGTATTCTAATCAATCGAATACTCTAGACTATAGAGAGTTTCAATATGATCTATCTTCTGAGACTAATGAGTTTAGTACATTCCAGTTGAGATTTGAGATGCGACACGCTACTAGTAATGAAATCAATAATAGTAATGATGCAGGCACTACAAACGATATCAATGTATCGCCAGCGGAAAATATCTTCCCTCATATTTTTGATTACAGAGCGATTGCACTGACATGATAGTTGAAGGATACATAAGAAAAGAAGCCGGCGTTGTCAACACTGATATATCTGCTTTTAGATCAGCTAAGGCAAGAATTGAACAGACTAGGACGATTCAGTCACTAGAGGCTCGACTAAATACTTTAGAAGAGGTAGTACAGTCACTACAACAAACATGCAAAGAGATAACAAATGAGTAGAAATCTAACTGGAATAACTAATCAAAACACCTTCGGTGTCTGGAAAACCAGAACGAATGATATTATAGCCGTTCTTAGTGATGTTGTTACGATTGGTGATAGCGAAACTAATTCAGGAAACATTGTTATCGATGGTAATATTACCTCTACGGGAACACTGTTTGTTGACACTCTGCAAGAAACTTCTGGTAGTGGAACAAATACCATTTCGGTAAATGCCAACTTAGGAGTTGAGGGAAATTTAATACTTGATCAAACTGTTGGCTTAGCAACAAGCATTGAATTTCAGTCTGCTAATAGCACAACTTGGTCTATAGAAACATCTGCTGATCATTCCAGTATTGATATTAAGAAAGGCACAAAGTACCTGAGAGTGACCAGTCCCAGTGGGAATACTGCCGGGGAGATTACTGGTGCAAACATTAAGCTTGACTTAGATTTACTTCCAGCAACAGGAACGATTGGTCTAGCTACTACAGGTAATGCCGCAACAGCAACGGTTTGGGAAGCCTCTCGCACAGTAACTTTTGCTACTGGTGCTGTCACGGGTAACTTCTCTATTGATGGCTCGGCTGATGTTTCTGATGTTGTATTGGCTGTAGATGGCGATGAAGTCACTATTCCAAATGCCAACGTCACAGGCTTAGGCACTCTATTAAACGCTAAAGCGGCTCTAGCTGGCGCAGTCTTTAGTGGTGATGTTACAATCCCATCGAGTCAATATTTGTTTTTTGGAAAAACAGCAAGCGACACGGATGGATACGCATCAATACAATACAATGCTAGCCGTGAGTTGTTTATTCAGATGGTTGATGGTAGTAACGCCAGTACGCCAACAGCAGGAATAAAAATTGATCTGGCTGACAAAAATCTTATCATCAACAGTGGATCTACTGGAAAAATTCAGTTTTCAAGTACTAACGGTAACATTGTAACAGTAGGCGACATCACAGCATTCGGTACCGTATCTGATCGAAACCGTAAAGAGAACATAGTTAAGATTGAGAATGCTCTAGACAAAGTATCACAAATTTCTGGATACACATTTAATTATCTAGGTGATGATACTCCTATGACTGGTGTTATCGCACAAGAGTTAGAGGAAGTTTTACCTGAAGTTGTTTATGAAACAGAGATGCCTGATGGCACACAAAGCAAAGCAGTTCGTCATGGTAACATTGTAGGTCTGCTAATCGAATCTATTAAAGAATTGAAGGCAGAGATAGAAGAACTTAAGAAGGAAAAGTAGATGGCTATCACGTCCGCAGATCCAGATAATCTACCGAACACTCCTAAGCCTGCTCTCAGTTTTGGAATTGCGGCAATAGGTACAGATCCAGAGGCAGACGGAACTCAAAGCTTAAGAGTAGAATTTCCATCTGAAAGTGGTACTGGAGGTGACACCGCCGCAACAAGTGCAAAATTAAGCGAATATTATCTTGGTTCAGGAGTGATACCTAGAAAGCCAGTTCCTGTAGGATCAACCTACACTTACGGAGCTGATAGATTAAAAGAGTATAAACCAAGCACCCAGTCTTTCCTGAATGGACCTGGTGATGTTGTCAATGAAGCTCCTTCTAGTTTAGATTATGTTAGAAGGGTAACTGCCGCCGGTGCCGCCAGTTCTACAGGAATAGCCGCTGGTTGGAACGAAGGCGATCTTCTCTTTGCTTATAATTACAGTACACAGAATGCTAATGATTATTACGGATACAGTTTCAAAATAGCTAATGGAACTATAGGTGAAGAATACGAATATAACAACTTCATGTACACAAACGGCGCAGATGCAAGCGCAGTTCCTATACTCTTTACGACAGCCATAGAGATATCAATTGTCGTTGGTGGCGAAGGTGGCCAAGAGCAAATTGAGGATACATATTGGCAGGCAATACCTGATGATAAAACAGCACAGTTTAATGTTCTTTTCGACAGATATTATATTAAGAGGCGAGTTATAGCGGCTGGTAACGAAGATGCACTGACTCCTATAAACTCTACCGTACCTGAGGCGAATCCTGATGCTAATGGAAGACCTAGGAATGCTATTAGCTTTTCAAATCTATATGGAACAACAAGGTTTGTAAGCGAAAATACTGTTGTAACAGGACACGACTCAACAAATTATGGTACTATAGGTACGAGATACAACTATATCCATAATTCTTATCCGACAACGATATCACTTGATGGTCAGCAGACGAGAAGTGGCAATTTCTCAGCAACAAGTACGAGTAATGCAGGCACATGGAGAACCGCCGTAGTTCCAATGAAGACTGTTTATGTTGATCCAGCTGTATATCTTTCGGGAACTAAATTCAAGTGGCCAATAATCACGTATCGATGTGCTGGTGATGCCGATCCTGGCGGTCGAAGAGTTGACATTAAAAATGTAGGAATCAAGATAGCTCATTCAGACGGTACTGGCGTAGGCTTTGCGAGCGACTCTAGTTTCGTATTAACAGGCGCTGATGGACAAAACCTTTCCACTGCCAATCCTCGAACTATAAATTCCTCTGGCACATTTTCAGCAAACACTAATAAAACTGGAACTTTTATAATATCTCTAACCTTTAATCATTATCAGACAATCGCAACTGCATCTTACGGTGACCCTGATCTTAATGTTAAAGTTGACGATTTTGTTATTGTGTGGGAATCACTATAGCTACTAATCGATCATATAAATAAAGACAGATAACAATACATATTTTTTAAAGGCAGCAACAGATGACTAAAAAATTTAGCGAACTAAGTCCGATTACGACTCCGGCAAACGGTGATCTGTTTGCCCTGACGGATACTTCCGCAACTGAGTCTAAAAGGATTACGTTCGAAAGCCTGAAAGTGGCAATGATTGATGAGTCTACTTTTAACTATGCTACATTAATAGCGAGTTTAAACGCTCATGATCCATCAAGTAGTGGTGTAAACGGTCTATATGCTACCAGACTAAATGTAGCAGGAGAGTATTACCCAGGATCTCACTTTCTATCGTATGCCAACATAACAGGCAAACCTACACTTCTATCAAACATAGGTGCTACTGGTGACGCCGCAACAACAAAGCCTACTTCAACGCTTAATCTAGAACAGTTTGATAACACTACAGGATTCTTAAGATTCAATAGTGATACTAATGATATAGGTTGGTATGGCAGTAGTACTGTGATTATGTCTACTTCTAATTTAGGAGAAGGCACTAATCTATATTACACTGATGAAAGAGCAAAAGCTAATTTAGTAGCTAACTTTGCAGAACAATTTAATATTTACAATAGCACGTTTGATCAAGGCGCTGTACGAGATAGTGTCTACGGCTTAGAAGGTACTTGGCGGGATATCAATGTTTCTGGAGCACAGCATCAGTCTAAAAAATTCCGTATCACTGGAAATTCTGCTTCTTCAACTAGGGCACAATTTCAAGTAGGACAAGTTTTAAGATTTTATGGAGCATCTACTCTATTCTCAGCTATCGATCAATCTGCCACACTAGCAGTGACCGTTCAAGGCTTCACAGAGAATTCTTCCAATAAAAAAACTGGAACGATAGCGGCAACATACTCATATAAGATAGCAGAGTTCGATTTAGAGAGTGGAGAAATTAGTCCCGTAGGTGCCGCAGTTACAAAAACTATTTACGTACCTTCAACTGGTGGTGCCGCTAATGTGGCTGATCAGTTTAACACTTCTCACTTCATTAGATGTAGCTTCACGGCAGTACCTGCCGATCGTGGTGTTGCAGTATACAGAAGAATAGGAACAAGTGGTGATTACAAACTAACTGCTGTACTTGGTAGAAAAGAAGTAGATGCGGGGTCATGGATTGATTATCAAGCATTCGATTACACTTCATGGTCAGGCAAAAACTCTACAGATAATACATTCACTAGCATCGTTCACTTTCCTCTAATTGCATCTAGTTCTTCTAGACGTGGGTGGGTAGATAAGACCATCACAGCCATCAATCAGAATACGAATGACTTTGACTTATCGGTAGATGATTGGGTGTTCGTTAATCCCAGTGTAGGCGGAAATCATACGGCACAAGTATGTCACAATGACACTTCTATAATTCAGAACGCTATTACTAGTAACTCAGCAGTAGGAAAGAAGAGTATTGTTCTTAACGCTAAGACATACAACTCATCTCTTTTATCTATTCCGAATAACTTTGGTCTAGTTGGAACATCGTATATTACTAAGATTAAAAAGCTTCCGTGGACAGGTGGAGAAGCAAGCGCATTGAACGGTAAATTTATTGTCGCTCAAACTCTAACGGGAGCGACTTCTCTTTCAATAGTTGGAGTTGATATTGACGGCGTAGCGCCTAATCAGTTCTTATGGCCAGACTCTACAACTGTTAATAGAAACTATCTTTTAGACTTTGGTATCAACTGTAGCTCTCTTCTTCTAGATAGAGTTAGAATTACAAATGCACCAGCCGGTGGCGTGTATGCTACTAGTCCAGTTGAGTTAAAGATTAATACAAGTGAAATTGTAGATAGTGCTACCACTGATAGATACGAATACAGTCCTTTGATTGCAGATTCTGGCACAGACACTATGATCACAGGCAATAGATTTCAGAACTATACAGACTATGTTGATGTATCAGTAACCAATAAAGGCATTGTTGCCAATAACGTAGTTAATAACTGCGGTAGCGGATTGTTTGTTTACGGTTCAGTGTTCTTTGTATCGTCTCCTAACGTTCTTATGGGACCTGCACAAGAATTCTTACCAACTCCAGATATTTTAAATTCGGAATACGATCTCATTAATATCGACCTTTCGGAGGCTAGGGCAGCTGGCGATGACTATGATTCACCAGGACATGTATATCAAGAAGATGGTGCTGATTTTGACCTAGACGCTTCAGCAGGATCTATAAAAGATATTACTCATCGTGCATTCTATCTTCAAAAGACTGAGCAAGGAGTTGAAGAAGTTTATGGCACAACAACAGTTGCAGGAAACTTCCAGGTTACGAGTCCTGAAACTAGATACACTATCTTAACGTTGGGTAATACTACTCCAGCACAATGGAACACAGCCGCTGGAACAACCGGTAAAGTATATTCAGTTGGTGATACATTCACAGCATCAGCCGCTGGAACAGGAACAGGAACAGCAACGAGTGGTGGAGTAGATACTATTCAAATGATTGACGTTGCTAAATCCGTAGCACAAAGAAAAGCTGGACAATTCGCATTTGTGATTCCAGTTGCTACAGTTAATGCAATTAAGAACGCAGGAAACATAGTTGCTATCGGTAGCTTTGTTATCGGACAATCTTATACTATTAGTGTTCTAGGCGTTCAAACTACGCAAGCACATTGGAACACTGTCGCAGGAACTTCTGGAGTTACGTACTCAGTAGGATCTAATTTTACCGCAGCCGCTGTAGGAACAGTTGGAGATGGCACAGCTAGAGATGGATATCTCAGTGGAATCGGTCAACACTCATATAGTAGATTGAAGGCCGCTAACCCTCTACATGAAGGCATCGGTTGGTCATCTACATTCAGAAATGAAGTTTCATGTGGTGTACCTACAGTTGGAGCAGATCCTTGGGCTGTAGATGCTACTAATGGTACAGATCCTATATATACTGTTAGCGTAGAAAACTTATTGTATGCTTCAATTGGAAAAAGAGTTAAGTTTTCTAATCATACAGGATGGCAAAATCCTGGCAATATTACTTTTGGCACAATAACTGAAATATCAATTAACGGAGCGACTTACGCAGTGAAAATTAAATTTAAAGGAGCTGGAGGCGGTCAAGTGCAAGCTAACGCTGTTTCAGAGGGTCTATTACCTGGTGTCGGTGGTACGTTAAATATAATCGATAGCTTTGTGATGGCACAAGGAAGGATAATCTAATATGTCAAGTATAACAAATGTAAATAATAACGCAAGTGTAGTCAACGTTGGACGTACTACACCCGTTTCTCCTGGTGTACAGCCCGCTTCTAAATCGATTCCAGTTGTAATCGCTTCTGATCAAACAGCAATACCAGTTGAGGAACAAAATAAAGTACAATCGGAAGTCGCACTTTCTCTCTTGGGTATTCCACGTGCTGAGGTTGCTTTGGGCATCTTCGCAGACGTTAACACATATGATGTTAACCCGACAGAATGGTCCTCTTCTCCGCAGTATCACATTACTGGTCACGGCATTCAACATTTGCCCACAGAAGCTGGCGCACTCGTAGAAGCACCTAGAAACAAAACAGCAGTTTTGACATCGAAGCGTTTCTTCAGATATCAGCCTGGTCGTGTGTCTGCCGCAACGTTTGGTGTTAAGTCAACTGTAAGTAATTCTGATTTTGCTCAGAACCCATCTATTAGAAAGTTTGGTATATATGATAACTTTGACGGATACTTCTGGGAAACTAGAAACAATTCGCAAGAAGATAACTTCTCTGTAGTTAGACGTTCACAGTCATTAACTAAAGGTCCTTCTTCTCCAACTGGTATTGTAGGTGCCCCTCTTAAAGGTGGAGCTCCTGCTCAGACGATAGGAAGAACTCAGTTTGATGACTATCGCATCATCGGTAATGGTGCAAAAGAAGGTACACTTCCTAGCACACTTCTAGTTAAAGATCGTGAGTTAATTTCTACTAATAGATTTACAATTATTAATACTGCCATGGCTGCTGTTGTTGCCGATAACGCATCTTACTACGCTGATCTAGCTACATTACTTGGTGGCACTGCCACTGCGGCACTCATGGAAGAAAAATGTAAGCGGGATCTAGACTATTGGGTTGGCTTTTACATATTAGATATGGAGTGGGGCGGTACTGCACACACTAAACTCAATATCACTAACTATGGCGGTGCTTTTTTACCTAATATTCCATTATATGAACAGCCAGCACACACTGAACTGAAGGCCGCACTCATTGGATTCGCTGGACTATCTACTGCAGGTATTAATAAACTTACTGCACTTACAAACATAACGAATGCTGCCTTTAATAGAACTGTTGGACAGAGTATATTATTACAGTCTATTAGTGATAGTGATTATGGTAACAAAGGTAAGATTGATACTATCTTTGATACTAAGTCTCATTACTGGGCATACCACGTAGCTGTTAAAGATATTAGCGGTGGTACATTATCATATCAATATCCTTCAGATTATCCTTACAGTGAAGCTGAGTTGATATACAAATGTCAAAGAGATATTGGCTACATCATCGGCGGATATAAAAATGACATCTCAGGTGGTGGAGACGCAGAAACGAAGTATAACATGTCTATGTACTTCAAGGGAGGAAGAGAAGCCACTGTCGGTGTAGCGGGCACACCTGGATTTGGAATGTCAATCTACTCACAAAACGCTGGCGGTGGATCTAACCCAGTACAAGCAGAGATAGATAGACACACGCACTTAAAAAGCACTATTCTCGAAGACCTCATTGGTGCTTCAGGTTCAACTACGAACGCAATCAGTGGTTTGGGATACACATCTTCATCAACGGAATATGTCAAAGCAAGTGCTTTATCGACTAGAGTTATTGCTAACTTCAGCGAAGAAGACACTCAGCAGATGGATAATAGCGGTGACAGAGGATTTGCTGGCAACATGGTAGCAATGCGAGATGGTATTATACTTACACATTCCGCAGTTTATGATCCTCAGTTGCTCAAAGATATCGAACAAATTAAAACTGTATCTGATACTGATAACCAATTAAAACTCACTAAAGGACATGTAGTATTCAACGCACATGTCAAAGTTAAGACTGCTGTGCCATCTGTAAGCGGTAGTACAGGTCTTGCCGCTGATACAGTTTATAAAGTCAAAAATGTTGTTGGACCAAAGGGTAATGAGTTCACGCTAACAGATGAAGCTGGCGTTGCTCAGACTTTTGCTGTTGCTGATGTACCTGCGAACTTCTATGTTGAAACAGTTGTTCCTTTCATCTTCCCTAAAACAGGTCAAGCGGGTTATGTGTCAGACCGAAATAATGGATATACGGGTTATGATCCAGTATCCTATCGAGCAGGATTTACGCCAGCGTTGAATGTAGACGGATCTAATGATACTTTCCCAAGGGGAATGGTATTCCCTTACATGTACGCAATTGATGACAATCTTATAGCTTCAGATTCGTCTACTAGTTTACGAGTAGGCTATATCAACACTGCGGAAGATATTTCCACCGCCGCCGGTTTGACTATAGTGTGCAATCAGATTGACCAAGTAAACTTTGATCCAGGATACGTGACTTGGGTAAGAAACAATGTCAAGCCTGAGTATTGGGGCGTATACGATTATCGTGTACCTAGATCAAGATTCAGCCATGATACGTTAGACGGCAGAACAGAGGTAACTAACCCTCCATCAAAAGACAGAGTGTTCAGTGACGTAGCGACTGGCGAAACTGGTACTGCAAGACCAGGACAAAAGTTTAAGATAGGCGGTATTGCTCAGAATATGACTAGCTTATATAACTTTGACTTTACTAAAGTTACTATGCTTAAGATTGAATTCTCATGGTATGGAGCTGTTGGTGCATTGTTCTTAGCATATGTTCCAGTCGATAATGGCGAAGCAAGATGGGTAAGAGTGCATCATCTACGTGCTTCTAACCAATATAAGAATGCTTCTTTGGGTAATGCGACACTTCCTATTACATATACGACATACGGTGGTGGAGATCAATATTCACTAGGTGATGGGGAAGATCAAAACTTTATCGATAGAGGATATGGATCACAATCACACTCTATTGTTAAGTACGGTGCTTCATACTACATCGATGGTGGCGATAGAGGTACTGTTCGTCTATACAGTCATAATAATGAAGACACTCAAGATGCTTACGGTAAGCAGTGGATGTTCAAAGACAGTAGTAGCTATAGTGTATCTGGAGGCCGACCTTCGCTTCTCGTTAATAATACTAACTTAACGACTGGTACTTCGGCTGGGATTGCTGTGAGTAATCCATCAGGCGCAGATTGGTACGCATCAAGCGCACCGGATCCGTCATTCTTTATGGGAGCTAGACTAAAAACCTCAAACAAAACTGATCAGAACATTAAAGTTATCTGGGCAGATAGCACTAGAGTATATCTAAGTGGTGTTCCTAACGGCACTCCAACTGGAGTAAAACTCCTCGTAGATAGAGCAAACGCTACTTATAATCTTGAGACTAAGCAAGTTATTCTTAGCACTCAACAATCTAATGCTGTGCGTAATAGAGTTCAGGTTTATCCTACAAAACTCTCTGCTTCTAACTTAGGCAACAATCCAGTTCGTATGAGATTTAAGAAGACTCCTATATTCCAAACTGACACAGCCTACGCTGGCACATTCACATTAGATGCTCCTTACACACTCACTGCCGCAAACGAGCCATTGAGTTCTGTTGGAGTAACTGAGAGTGGTGGCGCTGGAACATACTTCGACAATAACGAAAGTCTTTTTGGATGGTTCGAAGCGTTAGTGGATTCTGATGCGATAACAGTGTTTGGTAGATTATATAAAGTCTCCGATGAGTACTACTTCGAACTCTTAGAATCTTACAACGGTACCATTGAGCTAAAAGCTGGTGTGTTCTTGCCCGATCTTAGATTTGAAGCAGATGGAGATAGTATCAACCAAGAAAGCATAACCAAAGTGTCACAAGAAAAGGAAGGATTGAGTTCAATTAAAATTACGAATGATACTGTAGTTCCTATTCCAGGAACCGGTACTAACGTAGCGACTATATACTTACAAGCGGGAACAGAACAACTCGACCTAAGTCCTTACTTTGATTACAATAAAGAATATCTATCATTCCCGCTTACGGACCAAGCAGATAGTCTTTATTTTGCAGTTGACTCTGACACATCAGCAGGAGATCCACCAGATCAAGTAAGTTTGGGTTGTACGTGGGAAGAACAATAACTCATGCCAAAGCAGATAAAACTTGGACTGGATAAAGTACCTGCTCCAGTTACGAAGCAGTTTACTCAGCTTATCGACATTGAAGGTAACCTTCTTTTCGATGCCGCAGGTAATCCAGTTGTAACAGAAGACGAAGCAGTACTTGGATCTTTTTCCAAGTCTGCTTCTGCAACTTCTATATTTTCTAATAACTATAATTCTGATAAGCCAATATCAGTTCCTATTGCTGAACAATTTTCTGGAGAATCAGAAGTCAGTAGTTCGATACTTGGTGTGCCTCGTGCAGAAGAGCAATTAAGTCTTTTCGCAGACGTTTCGACTTACGGTTTAGATGAGGAGAACTGGAACTATTACACGTTTTCAAATTCTACTTATCCAGGAGAATGGTATCGTAAACAGAATCCAGTTTTCGGCAGAAGATTTGATCCTAAGTTTACCGAAGAAAGTTCAGAGCAAGCACTATCTATCTCGACCTTTCCTAGTCAGTATAACTTTCCAGGAAGTACGATAGCAGAAAGGCGAGAAGCGCCTACTGCTAATATGCAAGCCTACATGAATTTCATAGCCATGGGCAAGTATCTGTATACAATATTTATCGATGTCAATCCAGTTTTCGCCAAAGCTAATTTTTTAGATACTACTATCAAAGTAATATCTTCAGGAGAATTAGAGTTTGATACTACGTCAAGCAGTTCGTTCAGTACTAATGGACTTTCATTTAGCAACGATGCCAATTTTCACGATGTAGAATATGGAGATGACCTTCAAGAATCTTTCGATCAGATAGAAAGATGGACTTATATGTACGATAGAATTGTAGTGGGAGATGCAAGTTTTCCCACAATTCTTAACGAAGAGAAGGCCCGAAAATTCAAGTTAGAGTATGATTCTATCAGAAGATTCTTATCATCTAAGTCACAGCCTGGCGGTTCATCTCAAGCAACAAAGTTTGCTATTCTTGAAAGTAAGAAGACTTTCAGGTATCAGCCTGGTCGAGCAAGTGGATTCACGTTCGGTGTTAGACAAGAGACTGACCCATCTTCAAACGTAAACACTATCGAATGGGGATGCTCAAACGATACAGACGAATATATGTTTCAGTTAGTTGGTTCTAGATTTAACATTGTTCGTAGAAGTGTAATCAAGTTGCCAGATGATCTTCTATTGAAACAAGGACTGGAAGTAAGTGATCAATCATCATCTGCTATTGAGCCAAAAGGCGTAGGCATTCGTGAGGCGATGTGGGAAACAGTAATACCTAGAACCAAGTTCAATGGAGACAGTCTTCTCGGTAACGGTAAATCAGGATATATTCTATCATTCGAAGATGTAACTATGTACAAGATTGAATTCTCTTGGTATGGAGCGATCGGTGCCAAATTCTATGCGTATGTGCCTTCTTTGGTTGGAGATGCACGTTGGGTATTAATGCATAGATTAGTTATTGAGAATGGATTAGGAAAACCCATTCTTAAGAATCCAGACTTCAAATTCAAATATATGATCTTCACTGAAGATAATGCCACAATGCAAAAGCCCGTATCTCTATACAAATATGGTAGTAGTTATTATGTAGACGGAGGAGATGAAGGCACTATTAAGTTGGCAACTACCACAGTAGACAGCAAAGACTTTACACAACGAAGTCCCATTCTAGGAATCTTGCCTAAGCAAAAAATATTCAATCAAGATGGTGAAGGTCTTACCAACTTTAAGAAAGCCTATCCATCTACGATGTCAATATCTAGTGATATTGATGCTAGAATTGATGTTGAGGATATTAGTGGATCTCCTGATGGAGTACACTTCAACTTTTCTCCATCTCTACACAACGGAGTACATGCATTATCAACGACACTAGACTTTAGATTTATAGGCAGTGCTGGATCACAAGTAGATATATTAAGTGGACCAACATTAATCGCCAGTAACTTTCTTGAAGGCACTAAATATGAAATAGTGACTCCAGGAAACACCAACTGGACAGACATAGGATCTGCCAATGCATCCGTCGGTACTAAGTTTATTAAAAATGCAGTAGTCGCAACAGGTACCGGAACAGCTAAGAAGGTCAGTTTAGGCATAGAAGACGATAATGCACATATAATTGCAGACGGAATTTATAACGCTTATGTTGACTATGACTATGATCCTGTCGACCACGAATCGTCTAGTATCCGAAGAAGAAATAGTAGTCAAGTCTTGATTACAGATTCTATTAGAAAGTATGAAAAATATGATGGTACAGTTGAGGATACAATCAATAGTCCTACATTTACTGGTAGACTCTCTAACTATCATGCGTTAGCGGCGTCAACTGTTCCTATCTACGGCAATAATTTTAAAATACATTTCTTGAATCCGTCATCAAAAGATAATAGTAGACACTTTGCAGAATTCGCAATATCTGTCACATCAAAGCTTCCTATTATCGACTCGACGGATAATAACAAGCTAAAATTTACTGATGATGCAGGCGTCTCAGAGCCTTATGACATATATGGAGAACTTCATCAAGAGTATGCATGTGAAGGTACTCCTATAAACTACTCAACTAAAGCTGAAAGATATGAGTGGGATCCTGGATATTCTGACATGTTTATGGTAGATAACAGAATACCTTCTCCACTTGGAGCAGACTCTGGATATATATCAGCCGTAAAGGGTGAAGTGCGAGTAGTAAGTTATTCGGTAGAAAGTGTAGCCGAAGGCACAGGAGACTTTGCTGGTAAATGGAAAATAACTTTTGCGGGAGGTGCACCATCTACAAGCTTATTTACTGTAGATAGTTCTGGCAACATCGTCCCAGAAAGTACTGAAATTGGAGTAGCTAGTGAAGGCATAGGAGTATATTATACAACTCTTCCAGAGCAAGGCGATGACGGTAAGTCCTTTGCTTATGTATATCCAGATCCAACTGATGATGGTAGTGGTCCAGGATCAAGAACTATTACGAGCATTCAAACTAAAACTATAACACTTACTCACGATTGGCAACTTGACCCTGCATTGAATGGCGATAGCTTCACTAAATCTAAAGCAGTAAAGTTCAATGCACAGCCTTTGTATCTAGTAGTTGGCTTAAAAGATAATGCAAAAGTAAACAACATCATAGTAGAAGAATTTACTGCCGATCAAGTACTCACGCATACTCCAGTCTTTATTAAAGATGCTCCCAACTTAACAGTAGTCGGATCAGGATCTTCGAGTAACGTACTCTCTCCTTCTGCGTTTCAAGCAGGCGATAGACTTTCTAGTATTAGATTTGATGATCAGTGTTTGAATCCATTAAGACCTGGAACTAAAATATATTCGCTGTTCGTAAAGGGCGGGGTGCCAGAGAAGTTTGACTTGTCTAACATCTTCGGCAGAGATAGAAAAGGATTAGCTAGAGGACTACTAAATAATAGTGCAGTATATCTCACTGCATCAGCCGTAGATGGAACATCTGTCGGCAATGTAGAACTAACTATCACAGTGAAGGAACAGTAATGCCATTTAGAGGTCTAAACGTACAACTAGCACTAAACGATGTCGATTCTGCTTCTACGGCTCTTCGGAACTTAGGACTCGACCAAAGAGACTTGGCACTGATCTCTGGTTTAGCTACGGGCGTACAAGTTCAGCCCGATGAACTGCACACTCTTGCAGGTCTCGTAGTAGATCAGAAAAAGGAGTTGGCCGCTTTAGCTAGATCGTCAACAACAGTAGGATCAATACTAACGAGTCTTACTGACATTGGACAACCTTTAGATTTTAATCTTGAAATAGATAATCAGATTAATGCCGCTGCCATCAAATACAAATATCTAGACTACTCCAATAACACAATGAAGACTGCTGATATATCCACGTCACGTGTATCATCTTGGTCGACAATAGGCACTTCTATTTTGTATGGCGGTGAAGTTAAAGTCACTGGTGATAGTATAACTCTCGACAGTTTAGGCACAAGTACCGCTCCAATCGCCAAAGCATTTAGAGCAGAGGTTCCTACTCATAAAATTGGATTGAAAGTCAACGGGTCTGTTGAAGAGTTTTATGCGATGAAAGGAATTCCTTTAAAGTTTGACGCATTCTTTAGAAATGCAAATTTCAGACATGCCGTGACTTCTATAAGTGATAGTGCCGGCATTGTTCCTCCTGTTTGGAGAGTCACAAATAAGGCTGGAGGACAATCATATAATACTGGAGATGCAACTGGATCTATTGGAGCTGGTAGTGTTGGATCTCCTGCACAATATTCATTCAGAGATAGTTCTAGTAAGGCTCGCACAGTTGAGTTCTTCTATAACCCAGCGAACATTAACGAACTGGGCATGGCTAGCATAAACTTAACTACTTGGACGAACGTAGGTCTAGATAACTTACGTAAACTCGATATATCTCAAAATGACTTTTACGAACTACCTAAGTTTGGAGACTCAAGTAGAAACGGAGATAGTCTTGCGGTTACGCTAGAGCAGATCGTGCTTACAGGTAATAACCTTTCAAGGGCAAAAGACTCTGCTGGCGTAAGTATTCCTGCCAATACGCAATTGAACACGCTTCCTCTCACGCTGACCCATTTGACGATGAACGGAGTATTCAGTGATTCTACCACCATTGATTTAACTGACTACACACAATTAACTAATTTGAATATGAGTACATACTACGCTAGAAATGCTCAAAGACGTATGACTGGAGGAACAGTTACTCCAAAAACGTATCATAACGCAACTCTAGGTATTGTCAATTATTCTATATATCATCAACCTTATTCTCAACTTGCTAATGGAGTTTGCTCAAGCCCTAGATTGAACTATCTATACTTTCCTTGGTGTGGCGTGAATGCAAAAGAGGGCGGTGGTAATATAACCATAGCAAGTCCAGTCATAACATCATTTATTTCTTACGGTAATAGTCACAACGTAGTTAATATGTCGGGTAAAAATAACCTTGGCAATTATATTCAAGCATATTCTAGTCCAGGCTCAGATAAAAGTTTGCAAAATAAATTTACTGGATGTTCAGCACTCACTCAAATATACTGCTATGCATCTGGAGGAATCACAGGTGATATAGGAACAGTTGTAAAAGATCAAGGTCTTACATCACTAAGCACTCTAGATGTTAGATACACTGGAGTTACTGGAGAACTAAGAGATGATAGCTTCAGTCAAGCAAGTGCGCTAGTCCATTTTAGAGTTTCTGGAGGAAACGTAGGCAGTGGAGTTGCGGCTGCCGATAGAGACTTTTGGGGAACTACAGATTCTATCAACAACAACTCATCTAACGGAGACGTATTCAAGGACTGTGGTAACTTAAATTGGATATACTGCTATCAAGCTGGAAACGTAGGTGGACCATTACCAGACTTTTCTCGTAATCCAAATTTACGAGGAATATACATATATAATACTGCTATTAATGGCACTTTACCTAATCTAGTAAATAATCAAAGGCTTTACTATCTGAGATTGAATTCATCTCAACTGAGTGGCACTATCCCTACTTGGTCAACAAATGCACTAAGTTACGTATTCATTAATAACAATAACTTAAGTGGCACTATACCAGCACTACAGACTCCTTATCTATACTATTTGTATGCTCAGTCTAATAACTTTTCTGGTAATTTGCCAACGTTTGCTGGTGCTGTAAGACTTCAGAGACTATATCTTAATAGTAATTCGATAACTGGATATACTTCAGAGGCATTGAAATATAACACAAGTCTAAGCATTATAGATTTAAGCAACAACAGTCTTCCTTCATCAGCAGGTATTCCCTTGATCGATGACCTGTTTGATAACTACGGATTGAATCCTAGAAGTGGAGTTAGTGTAAACTTACTAGGTAACAATGGATTAAATAGATCAGATATAGTATCTCAGAATGAAGGCGAACAGAGTCCAGCTTCAAAGCTCGCTTTTCTGGAACAGTACTGGACAATTCTGCTAGATGCAACTTAAGGAAAAGATATGGCTCAAGGATTTGTAAGAGACTTAAATTTAATAGAAAGTAGCACGGGTGCGCTTGATACTGCCTCTTTAAATAACTTAGGCGGTGCAGGCATTAAGAACGACCTAATGCTCTTTGACGGAAACTTTAAATTCTTATCTAAACTGGTACCCGCTGACTATAGCGTTTCAGGTGATACTGTTACAGTCTCAGGAGAAGGCAAAGTAGCGTTCTCTGACGGAACTAAGATATCTATGGACGGTGCTGGGTTTTCTGGAGAGAGTGTATTTGAATACGAAGTTTTTGACTCGAATGGTATCGATAAGTTTCGAGTAAAGGATGGATTTGGATCAGTGACTCCAGCGGGCACACTTAGACGGAACGACGGCGTTTCTTTTCAGAACCTATCGAATCTAAGCAGTAAACGACTTGAAGCTAGTTCATCATCATCTACAGGAGTGGGAGCGGATGACGGTGCTTCTGATCTTTTCAATGCGTTTAATGCGTCTGAACAAGTAGACTACATTAGCGGTCAACTAGGAATATATTACTATAAAAGAGGAAGAATTCCCTTAACATTTGAGGATTCTATCTTTGATCAAAAAGTTACTTTCAGAGGTCAAGTGATGATCGTTGATAGTGATGCTACAGTAAGTAGTGTTCCAGATTCTAACTCACCAGGACTATTCATCATAGATGCTAATGATCCAACAGCTACAGCAGTTAGAGCATTTAGTGATGCGAGTAATCCTTGGGATAATTCAGTAGCAGGTAAACTAGTTACAACTCAAGCAGTATCTCAGCCAAACGTTTTAACTTTTGAGCCCACATCTTCAAATGTTCCAAACTTTATTTCTAGTGGAAGTCCATTACTCATAGATTCCGAGAACAACACACTCGCTAGTTACACACATAAGCTTCCAGTAGTCGTTAACGGCACAACATTCTTTTTACTATTAAAGAATAGTTAAGAATCACCTGTTTTAAAGGCTAATGCCTTATAGGTTGTACCGCCGTGAGTTATCTTAAGATATTTACCCGAATTATTCGGAAGAGTGCCTATTGCATTTACATTTGCACTAGGCGTCACTACTTGAAGCTTACCAAATACTAGACCTTCTACTTCTAAATTACTATTGGCAGACGGTGTCGCTAGACCTAATTCAGTACCAGCAAACGGCGGAGCAGTATTCAGCGGGATCACGCAGAACTCTTTATTCGAAGTCAATGGATCATTTGTCGATTTTACAAAAACTACAGTACGTGCCGCTGGTAGTTCTGCTAAAAGATTACCACTCGATGGACCAGTTAAAGTTATTGTATTAGTACTTGAGTCTATGCTAGAAACTGTAGTTGAATTAGTGCCAGAAATGATACCGCTATATTGAACGAAATCGCCTGTTGATATTCCAGTTACCGTAGTTAACGTTACTCGATTCTGTCCACTGGCATTACTTCCTGATACAGGGACTGCTACTTCTCTTCCGTAAACTCCATCGCATTGTAAGTATGAAGACTTATCATCTAGTCCTCTAGATGCATACACAGCGACTATTCTATATTGACTATTGTTTATAGTGCCTCCATTCCCTAAGTAATCGGATATAGTGATTGCTCTAGGTGAGGCACCGCTTGCATCGAAAACTCTTTTTGGTTGAAGTCCAGTTCCACCAGTAGACGATATAGACATCATGATTTGATCTGGAAATACAACACTGCTTGGATCGGGATTCAAAGATACTGGACTCATTCGATACAAGTTCTGCACCGTATTGCTAGAATATCCACCTCTGAATATACCAACTAATCCTATGTTCTTAATGAATATTACAGCCTGAGTATCTCCTATAGAGAATGTCGCATCAGCATTAAGAGTGTCTTTAACATATGCGTAAGTGTTTCCATCTTCGTCTTCACCGCTAATAGATTCTATCTGAAATGCATACATGCTGTTGTTAGCCTTCTTAAAGACCATCCAATCACCTGAAACAACTCCTGAAAAATTAGGTGCTGATATTTTACCGAAGTTATCACGTACGGTAATAGTCGTTGGAGTAACACTGGTGTTGGATCCAGTTATGCCCACAATCTTATCGCTTAATTGTCCTGGAGGAACTATGGGCAATGATATAGTATCTAATACGGATAGCTTTGCAGTCGAGGCTTGGTTAAGCGGACTGGCTTTATTATCTTCGAAGTACTTGTACGTATATGGACCAAAAACTTGGTTCCGATCGAATGTTTTATAGTAATCTGAGAAAGGCGCTCTTTCACTATTTTCAGTTAGTTCTCTAAAGGTTTTTTCTCTGTATGCAGTGCCGTTACCTGGATCAGGATACCAATGAGTATATCTAACTCTTACTCTACTACCTCTTTTTTGAGATGTAAATAATATAGGAGACTGTACTTCATCAGCTCCTAACTCGAAACTGAGTGAAATATTTCCGTTTTGAATAGAGGTACTTGACGCTACGGTGAAAGTTTTATCTATTGGATCTACTGTTATGATTTCGTAAGTGGTACTGCCAACTGTAAATTTCATGGCAACGCAAGGATAGTTAAGATTCGTAGATGAGGCGCTATAGTCTGCGGTAACTACATCATTACTAGGAGCGGAAAAGGTTACAGAACTTAGAGTCGCACTAGTCGCATAAACAGATTTAATTTGTGTCCAGTTATTTTCCGTACCATCATCTACCGTGTCCTCTTCTATGATAAATAAACCAGTAGAGCCCCAATCTTGATCATAGTTACTTGAAAGGTATCCTGTCCATTGTACAAGACCATACGTATCTTGCATCTGCGGATGAAGCTTTGCTGTAAACGAGAACACACCATTATTCCAGAAGTCTAATGGTCCAATAATAGGAGTGAATGATCCTGACGTGATATCAGTGGTAAACAGTTGAGAAGACGATAGTCCTCCCAATGTAGTAGCAGTACCAGAGTTACCTGTTATTGCTCCTGTGACGCTTGATTTTATTCGGTCACTGCCGATAAAGTTACATACAAGTCCATCACCACCATTAATCCACGGAGGGTTGCCTAAAACAGATTTAAAATTGCTTATATTATCTTGAAGTGTGATTACGGGTTCAACCACTTGAATAGAGCCAGCTAAGTTTGTAAACTCTACTAGACTGCCAAGAAGATCAGCAAGATCGGTAGATTGACCGTCTTCATTCGTAAAGTCTGCAAGACCAGTATTTCTTAAACCTGACGTGGCACTGATATCTGCAACAGTAAAGCCGGATTTGATACCGTTCTCATCTAATGCAGAAGAGATGTCATCCAGTAAGTTAGAAAGAGCTTGTTGAGGATTAGTCAAGTCTACTAAATTTTTATCGGCTCTAAGTCCGAATTTGATGTACTTTGAGGTCATTTTAAATCCAATTGGTTAAAGGTTCTGTTCTTATTATTTATAAATACATGTAGCATAGATTAGGGAAAAAACATGGCAGTTA